>Ga0207684_10000037_pt1 | contig 284224 bp, 252 predicted proteins | sample KBSK5501metaG_FD_184342 | JGI IMG/M metagenome (GOLD analysis project Ga0207684, IMG submission 184342) | Corn, switchgrass and miscanthus rhizosphere microbial communities from Kellogg Biological Station, Michigan, USA - KBS K5-50-1 metaG... | ecosystem: Host-associated > Plants > Roots >... | reverse complement strand
ATATAGTGGCACCGCCGGGAAACCAGGCGGCAAACGGAGAAAACAAACCTCAACCTGAAGCATCGGGAGGAACCTGCCTACTCGACACGCCTGACCCCAGCTCCTATGTTCGCGTGTGAAACTCTGCCGGGCTCTCGCGTGATATAATCGCCGCGTGCAACGGCGAGCCGGAATCTACATCCACATTCCTTTTTGCGAGCGCAAATGCACCTATTGCAATTTCAACACGACCGACTTCTTTGAAGCTCTCGCCGCTCGCTACATCGACGCGGTCGCCCGCGAAGTCTCTTACTGGGGCGAGACTCTCGAACGCGAAAGCGGCAATCGACTCCAAGTAGACACGATATTTTTCGGCGGCGGAACTCCGTCGATTGTTGAGGCCGAGCAACTCGCGCTGCTGACGCGGCGTTGCGCGGAAGCCTTCGAAGTCTCGCCGGGCTCTGAAGTAACAATCGAGATCAACCCGTCTACGTTTTCATGCGATAAGGTGCAACAGTGGCTCGATGCCGGGATTAATCGCGCAAGCGTCGGCGTTCAATCCTTCATCGATCGTGATCTTGTCTCGCTCAGCCGCACCCACACATCCGGCGACGCCCGACGCACGATCGCGTTGCTGCGCGAAGCCGGGCTGAACAACATCAGCCTCGACCTTATCGCGGGACTGCCCGAACAGAATCTCGAGGATTGGAAATACAATCTGCACGAAGCGCTTGCGATTCGGCCCGAGCATCTTTCGCTTTACTTGCTCGAGGTGAAGGAAGGCACTCAGCTTCACGGGCAGATAAAGCGCGGCGTGAGGTCGCGACCCAACGATGACCTCGCGGCCGAGATGTATCGAATGATTTGTGATGCGACCGAGTCGGCCGGTTATGAGCAGTATGAAATTTCAAACTTCGCGCTCTTTGATAAATCGAATGTCTCGAAGCCGAGTCCCTACAGGTCGGCACATAATCTGAAATATTGGACGGGCGCGCCGTTCTACGGAGTGGGATGCGGGGCGCATTCATACGATGGCCACGCGCGTTGGGTTAACGTCCTGCAAACCGAAGCCTACATCGAACAGGTCAATTCAACGGGACACGCAATTCGCGAACGCAACACGCTGAGTCAAACAGACCGCGCCGCCGAAGCGCTCTTCATGGGCTTGCGATTGAGCGAGGGGGTCAACCTCAATGCCTTCCAATCCGCGTATGGAATCGACGTCGCCGAGCGCTACGGTGATGATCTGCCCCGGCTGGCGGATGCGGGACTGGTTAAGTTCGACGAGGGGCGATTGGTGCTCACCCGCGCCGGGCGGTTGCTTTCTAACGAAGTCTTCGTATCATTTGTCTAAGCTCTTTAGTAAACTGATTGCGGCGCGGGCGGGCGCCGGACGGGAACAGGGTTGTCAGCTCGATATCTTGGGGGATCAGATATGTCACTCAAGGCGAGGATTGAGACAGCGGCGGTTCTGCTTTTGATGGCGGCCGCGGCGGTTCAGGTTGAAGCCCAAAGCGGCAGATTGCGCGGCAAGCCAAAGACTCCTCAGCATCACGACGACAAAGAACCTATTCGACTGCGTGTCGAGGAAGTCTTGCTGCCCGTCAGCGTCCGAAGCGATCTGGGCAAGCTTCCACCCAACCTCCAGAAGGCCGATTTCATACTCACCGAAGACGGCAAACGCCAGGTGATCAATTCCGTCATGCATACGGCGGCAAATATTCTGTTTGTCCTCGATGCCGGCGGCGATAGCACTCTCAAGAACCTGAACATCAATCGGGACCTCGCACTGAAGATCGTAGACTCGCTTGGAGAACAGGATCAGGCGGCGATTATTAGTTATTCGGATCGGACGAGTCTTCTTTCGCAGTGGACGGGCGATAAGACGGCGCTCAGGCGGGCGCTCGAATGGAAATTCAAACCAGGGATAAGGTCGGATTTTTATCGCAGCCTTATTTATGCTGCCCAGGAGGTGCTCCCAAAGATCGACGGGCGGCGGAGTGTGGTGATTATTTCAGACGGCGTCGATTCGTTTGACGAAGAGGATTTTGAGAACGTGCTCAGTGCCTTTCATCGCGCGCGGGCCACGGTCTACGTGATCAGTCAGAATCAAATGCTGCTGCGTGACTTGAAATCGCGGGTCTTTAATCCGATGTCGTGGTACGAGATGATGGACCCGCAGCAGCGCAAGCGAATCGAAAAGATGCGCGCTTACTATCGCCAACTCGAAGCCGCGGAGTTCACGCTCAAGGGACTCGCCGAAGAAACCGGAGGTTGGATGTGGAACCCCGCGGGCCGCGAGGAATTCATGGCGCTGAGTCCACACGTCGTCACTGAAGTCGGCGCCGAGTACATCTTCGCTTATTCAACCGAACGCGCGCCCGGCGACACCAGGTTCCACGCGATCAATGTCTACGCAACGAGGCCGGGTCTTCTGGTGCGCTCGCGGCGCGGAATCTATCCGGGCCCTGCTTCAAAACGAGAAGCGCTGATCGGCCAGCGAGGGCGCGGAGAGATTGCGCGGAGGTCTACGAAGGCGAGCGCGGTCCGGCGATCGATCCTTTAGCTCCGGCGTTTTATTACAAAAGTGCCTATTCTTGAGACGACTTTTTTTCTCTGATATACTCGACACCGTGACCAACAAGTCTTATCCGATCGATCCAGCCCCGGAGCGGGAAGTCTCAACCAAATGATTGATCTTGAAATTTACACCGACAAGATTGCGGAGAGCGGCCGGCGTTTGATCAGCAAGGCCTATCAGGAGGCGCGCGCGAGAGATCATAACCAGCTCGCACCCGAACACCTTTTTCTCTCGGTCACCGAAGTCGAGAGGCCATTCTTCAATGAAGTGATGCAGAGTTTGAATCTGGATCCCCAGGTTGTGATCCATGCGCTCGAAACGAAACTCGATCAACGTGATTATCTCGGCCGCGGGATGAAAATCTCGGAACCGCTGAGGACTCTGCTGTCGAACGCGTTGAAGCATTCGCGGGAGCAGGGACGCAGGCTAATCGAGTCGACCGATTTGTTTTTTGCATTGTTCGGCGACACCCACAGCTATCCGGTCGAGTTGTTGAGAAGGCTTGGCGCCGATCGTGAGATGGTTATGCAGAAGATAGCGACTCGCGTGCGCAGTCACGAAGAGAGGGAAGAGAAGTACCGGCGCCGCTATGAGCTGCCGCCCTATCTCAAGCACTTCGGCGTGAGCCTGAACAAACTGGCCCGGCAGGATAAGCTGCCTCCGGTTATCGGGCGCAGCGAAGAAATCAGACAGATGGTCGAGATCCTCTGCCACCGGGAACGCGCGAACTCGCCGATGCTGGTTGGAGAAGCCGGTGTAGGGAAGACCGCTGTGGTCGAAGGACTGGCGCGCAAGATCGAACTCGAACCGGACAGCGTGCCTCAGCGCCTGCGCAGCGCTCACATAGTTCAGCTTCAGATGTCCGGTATAGTCGCGGGCACTATGCTCCGAGGGATGTTTGAGGAGCGTATTCAGGGCATCATCAGCGAGGTCAAGGAACGCGACAACCTGATCCTGTTCATCGACGAGGCTCATACGATCATTGGCGCGGGATCGGCTCTGGGAGCCAGTTCGGACGCGGCGAATATGTTCAAGTCGTCGCTGGCGCGAGGCGAGATGCGAATCATCGGCGCGACCACGATGACCGAATACAAGGAATACATATCCGATGACGAAGCGCTGGCTCGCAGGTTCCGGCTGGTGAAAGTGGACGAGCCTTCGGTCGAGGACACCCGCAAGATCATCGCCGGCGTGCGCCCGCGACTCGAACGCAATTACTCCGTTACGATTTCCGACGAGGCGATCGAAACAGCGCTCGAGATGGCGCCGCGCTATGTTCGCAACCTGCACTTGCCCGACAAGGTGATCGGCTGGCTCGATACGGCTTCGGTGAAAGTCGAGATCAACCAACCCGAAACGGCCGAAGTAAAAGGTGAACACGTTATCGACGTCATCAGTCAGGAGTCGCGCATTCCGCGGGACATGATCTTTCGCGATACCAACGATCGATTCGCGCACATGGAAGGGGCGCTCGGAGCTCGCGTGATCGGCCAGAAGGAAGCGATCAAGGCGGTGTCCCAGCGATTGAGACTCAACAAGGGTCCGCTCAAAGAGAATTTCTATAAGCCCGACGGTGTGCTGCTGTTTCTCGGCCCGACTGGCGTCGGCAAGACCGAGCTTGCCAAGGCCGTCGCTGAATTCATGTTCGGCGACGACGACAAGATGGTGCGCATCGACATGTCCGAGTACCAGGACGGCACCATCGCCATCGAGAAGCTCATCGGCATGCCGCGCGGAATAGTCGGCAGTGAGCGTGGCGGCATTCTCACCGAACGTCTCCGCGACAATCCATACACAGTGTTGTTGCTTGACGAGATCGAAAAGGCGTCGCCGTATCTCCTCAACCTGTTCCTCCAGGCGTTCGATGAGGGCTGGATAACCGACGGCCGCGGCAAGAAGGTTTATCTGTCGGATGCGATCGTCATCATGACGTCGAATTTGGGCTCAGACAGCTTTAAGAAATTCATGAAGCCGCTCGGGTTCGGGACCAAGACGCTTGCCGACATCAAACAGATCAAGCGCGAGGTGATCAAGGCCGCGGAAGAGCGATTCTCTCCCGAGTTTCGCAATCGAATCGACGAGATTGTTGTGTTCTCGCCGCTGACCGAAGATGAGGTCAAACAGATTGCCGAGTTGTATCTGAACATCATCAAGCGTCAGATGAAGCGGCAAGGCAAGCAACTGGAAGTCAGCGAGAGCGCGATCACGCACCTGGTGGAAAAGGGATTCAGTCCCGCGTACGGAGCGCGCTTCCTCAAGCGCACGATCGATGAGCTTGTGAAGCTGCCGGTGACTAATACCTGGAAGGAAGCGAGTGCTTTCCACGTGGACTTTGACGACGGCGAGTTGAAGATTACTCCACTGGATAATTGATCGAGCAGGACTCTGGATGCTCGCTGAAGCGGCGCGGCTGGAATCTGCGCCGCTTTCTTCGTTAACGCGACTCGGAGTTTTGGAGGTTGCATTGAGATTATCAAAACGAATCGCAGGTTTTGTTCTGATAGCGCTCGCCGCATCGAGTCAGGTTTCATTAGCACAGGAGCAGGACGAAAATGATCCCGCCAAAGCCGCGGCGCTCGTCCGGGCTGCAATCGCCGCGCGCGGTGGTGATGCTTACCTGAAAATAACTACGGTCGTCAGCCGTGGCCAGTACACGCCTTACGAGAAAGCGGTCTCGGGCGACCCGATTGCCTTTGTCGATTATGTTGTCTATCCCGGACGCGAACGCACGGAATTCGATAAAGGCGACAGCAAGTTTATTCAAACAAACTCTGAGGTCTCGAACTGGGTGTACGACGCCAAGCAAAAGATGATTCGCGACCAGAAGGACGACCAGGTCAAACAGTATCAACAAGGAGCGCGCTACGATCTGGATGCCTTGTTGAGAGCCGCGTCAAAGCAGGCGGGATTGAAGCTCGTTTACTTGGGCAGACGCGAGGCGTGGCGCAACACATTCTCGGAAGCCGTGCGCGTTGAATTCAACGACGGAGGCTCGGCAACGTTGCACTTCGATCCGCGGTCGAAGCTTCCGTTGATGATCGAATACAAAACCGTGGGCGAAACCGGCACCGTGAATAACGAAGTCAGGTTTTACCGGTGGATAGATTTCAGTGGGATTCAGTTTCCGACCTTCCAGGATTTCTATCGCGAAGGAAAGCAAACCGCGCGCGTCAGCTTCGACACGGTGACTTTCAACGAGAACATCCCGGACAAGCTGTGGGCAAAGCCGCTGAGCATCAAGGAAGTTAAGTAGATTTCAGTTGACTCTCACGAGGGTGGCCTCGGCGAAGGTTTGAAATCGCTGCCGCATCCTGGAAACCTCCTTGCTGATGGCCGCCAGGTCTTCGTTCATGGCTTTCATCTCTTCAACATTGATGTCGGCATCGATTGGCAGCGTTGACACCCGCACTTCCATTCCCGCCAAACGCGCTTCGATTGAGGCGAGACTCGACTTCACCTCGCGCCAGGTTTCTTCTACCGAGACGAGGAAATCCTCAATGCTGTTTTGAAACTGGGAGACGCTGAAGCGCAGATCAGCCATCGACTGCATCACGGCTTCGACTGACATTCTTTTTTCTTCGTCAGACATTTCCTGCTTACCTCATGCGATAGTCACTTCTTTTGTGAGATACACATCCTGAATCGCATTAAGAATCTTGATGCCGTCGGGCATAGGCTTTTGAAACGCCTTGCGGCCCGAGATCAACCCGGTGCCTCCGGCTCGTTTGTTTATCACCGCGGTCTTAACGGCTTGCTGAATGTCGTTCTCGCCCGACGCTCCGCCTGAATTGATCAGCCCCGAGCGTCCCATGTAACAGTTCGCGACCTGATAACGAGTGAGGTCGATCGGATGATCGGTCGTGAGTTCCGAATAAACCTTCTTGGAAGTCTTGCCGAAGTTGAGCGCGTTATAACCGCCGTTGTTTTCGGGCAGCTTCTGCTTGATGATGTCGGCCTCGATCGTCACACCGAGATGATTCGCCTGGCCGGTCAAATCCGCGGCGCCGTGATAATCGGCTTCCTTTGTTTTGAAGCCGGCATTACGGAGATAACACCACAGTACCGTGAACATCCCGAGTTCGTGCGCTCGCGCAAATGCCTTGGTGACTTCCTGGAGCTGGCGCTTCGACTCTTCGGATCCGAAGTAGATCGTCGCGCCGACGCCCGCGCATCCTTGCTCATAAGCCTGTTCGATCGAGCCAAAAATAATCTGATCAAAACTATTCGGATACGACAGGAACTCGTTGTGATTGAACTTTAGAATAAACGGAATCTTGTGGGCGTACTTTCGAGAGATCGAGCCCAGCACTCCGAGCGTGGTGGCGACGGCGTTACAGCCGCCTTCGATTGCGAGCCTGACGATGTTCTCCGGATCAAAGTACTCGATGTTCGGCGCGAACGAAGCACCGGCCGAATGCTCGATGCCTTGATCGACGGGAAGTATCGAGAGGTACCCGGTGGCGGAGAGTCGGCCGTGATTAAACATTGCTCCGAGGTTTCTGAGCACCTGAGGCCTGCGGTCCGTGCTTGCGACCACTCGGTCGAGAAAGTCGGGTCCTGGCAGATGGAGCATGTCTTTGGGAATGGTATTGCACTTATGAGTGAGTAAGGATTCGGCTTCATTGCCGAGGATCTGTTCGATGTCTTTGATCATGGCTTCTCCTTGAAAACGCGGTCTGCGAGGTCACGAGCGGTTGCGCACGGATCACGCATTGGTGGTCTCGAAGTCTGATGTAGGTTCAATGAATGCTTCCAGCGCTTCGTCAGAGAGGACATTCTATGCGCGGCAGATTTAGAGGTCAACGGGAGGAAAGTAAGTGGAAAAGAAAAAGAGACGCAAAGGTGCGTCCCAAGGAGCACCGGAGATTATTCTGTTTCTCTGAGATGGCTGGCATCGGCGTGTCTTTTCGACTCGAGGATCTCGTGCAGCCTAGTCAGTTAAGATACTCATTCGATATTGATATCTCGGAACACCAGGTCGAATGATCTGCTGTTTACAAGGCAGGGCAAGGACAGTCGCCGAATCTTCTTAACTGTGTTTGGAATACTGTCGAACCGTAAGCTCGCCTTCGTCGGTACATCAGCCACGAGTATGCTATATACCTGTTGATTACCAATAGTCGCTTTGCAACAGTACGCATCTGTTGTGTTCCCCCCTTCATCGATGGCGGTAGCGGTCGGCCCGGCAATTCCCGCTGAAATCTGTAGCATCCTGTCTTCGTCGTTACTTGTGATGCTAAAGAAAAAGACGACACCGGAGCGCGTCCGCTTCGCAGTAACCAATTCAAACGTTAGACCTTGCGTATTGACTATTTTCTTGCCATCCTGCTCGTCCTTGTCGAATCGCCATGTACCGTCAGCATAAAGTACCACTCGTCTACCATCCTGTGTTGTAGCGGTCAAAGCACTGCCTTTATCGCGCTGTTGTTGTGAGCCTATTGAGAGCTGCGAGAGCAGAAAACAACTCAGTGTGGCCAATGCTACCTGAATAAACTGAGAACGAATAGGATTCATCGCTGGCCTCCTTCGCGCGTAGCGTGTCGATCGTTGCACGAGTCTACTAGTGGGCACTCATGTCAAGTGCTGGCATCATCTCACGGTGCGTGCGTCGTTCAGATGCGGGCTTTGGCTCAATGCTCCTCCTTTTTCACTTCACAGGAAAGAGTGGTTAGAGATCTGACTCAGCCAGTTAGCCACCATAAAGGCCTCGCTGCGCGGATCTCGCTGAACCCGGACAGTATTCAATCAACTCTGATGGTAGCGCTTCTCACGTTTCCGAACAATAAAAGTACGGTCCTTTTGTTGATTAATAACGCGGGACAGGATGCCGGTAACAAGGGATTGTTTAGCCGGGTCCCGTCGCCTGTGCCCCGCGCACTTGTCTCGCGGCATGAGCAATCAACTACAAAGAGCACAAGAGAAAGGCTGCCGCAATGAGTTGCTGCACAGTTTCTTCCTTGTTCATTTTGAACGCGACGGAATACCGCCGGGCGGCAAGCAAAAGGTCGGCGTCCAGATGTCCAAACCGGCGGGCTAATCGAACGCGGAGAATGTCGAGCTTTTCTTTCGCCCTTGTTTTCATTCCCTTACCCGCTCGGCACGAACAGGGTTGGGTTCTCCTACGAGCAACTCGTTCTTCGTATGCTGAACTATCTTCCCGCTGAACCAGTTTGAACCGTCACGAGTCAGCACGAGACTTCCTCTCACGATTCGCCAGGTTCCGGTCGATTCACTCCCATCATCCCACTTGGCGGACCAGCCTCCGTCTGCAGCATAAGTCACATAATTGTCTGGCCACCGCCACTTGCCCACCAAAAAGATTTCGTCGCTTATGAAGTAGTCGACTTCCGCCTTGTCGTACAATAACTGCGTGAATCCGTTGTAGTCCCATTCGCCGTTTGAATTCAGGCTGTAGCTCAGATCCAGTACTGCCAAGTATGCTTCCTTTGTGTTGTAGTCTTCCAACTTGAGATGGGTCCGTAAGACCAATGCATCGCCATCCAGTTTTTGAGTGATAATGTTGATGCCCTTGAACTCAGAAGCATAGGAGAAATTCCACCCATCCATACTGTGACCCACCAAATCCGTAGCTATTCGGCTCGAGTCGGGCATAAGCGCTCGGACGGACCGAATCTTCTCGTTTGCAGCCCCAAACAAAGATGAAGATTGCTCAATCTCTTGGGCGGACTTTCGTCGGCCATTATCCTCGCTAAACGCCTTAGAGAATGCGGCACTGTCATCTGAATCGTCCCTATAACGAGCGGTGAACTCGTTATATTTCGCGTCAGCCGTTCCACTACATATGATGTAGACTTGGCGTTCTCCGGAAAGAAACGCCTCTAGGCTGCGCTCGGCGTCTGCTCTAACCCGATAGTGTTGACTATCAAACTGGCTGATGAATGACTGGTAGACTGAATCTACTTTGGCTTTGTATGCAGTCTGACAATCGATGTACCGCAGAGCCGCAGTCTTGGCGTCAGCCGTCGGATTCGGTTTGACGAAGGCGTAATAAACAATTACCAGTGCGACTACGCCTCCCGAAACTGCTGCCAGTAGAAGCGCATGGCGGCGAAGCCGACCGAGCACATCCTTCTTGATGAACCATTTGCCAAACTCCTGGCCGGCGGCGGCGACCCGCAAAGTCACCTTTTGGATCTCTTCAGTAATATTAGTTTGAGCGTCACGCATTGTCGCCGTAGACTGCTGGTAGATCTGGGCAGCTTTCGCTTCAAAAGGTCGCGACGGAGGCATATCTTTGACGGGTCTATCGTCATCTAGAGTCAGAGGGGCAGGCTTCAAAAAGGCAGAGCCGATCAGGGCCACGGCAAATCCCAATAGCGTTCCAATCCCGCCGATCTGAATTGAGAAGCTAATTCCCAAATCTTCTGGTCGTACTCGGCCAAAAGGAGTTTGCTGGCCGCTGGTCTCGTTAGAGAATCGAATGTATTGAATCAACATCACCACGAATGCCGTTATTGCGCAAAGAATCACGATCGGTTGGGCCTTCTGAAGCTGATTCTGCGCTCGATAGACAAGCACTGCCACAATAATCGCAATCGCGGCGACAAAGGCAATCCAAAGGATTCCGCCCATGTCAGCGCCAGATACTGAATGAAGCTCTCTGCCGCCGAAGCTATTGCAAGACACCTCAACCCAGGGGAGGAAGAAGCAAAGCACGGCGATCGCTGCGCCGGCGGGACTGATGAAGAAGGTTTTGTCTTCCGGCGATTCAAGCATGACCTTGTCCGGGCGATTAATTGATCCCGGCATCGCGATCGCTTGTGTTGCTACACCCGCCCTGCTCAGTTCAGCAGCGCAATACTTGCAGAACCGCATCTCTACAGTAATGAGTTTTCCACACTTGGGGCAACTCAAACTGGTGTCCAAGGTTGTTGGCGCACCGCATGAGGGGCAAAACATCGCATCGGGCTCAAGAGGCGCGGCGCAGCGAGAACACACAATTGTCATAACGCCATCCGAGAATTAAGAAAAACTAGCGAGTTCGGGGCGACTCTGGCCCAAAGTCCGGGATTACCGGACTCGACTTTGATACTAGTGCGCTTGATTTAACTAGCCGCTTGGTCGGATCCAGTGCATCGTCTCTGTCGAGACGCGCATCCGAGCAGTTGCAACAGCACCTGCAATCACGGCTCTCGCGAGTGCAAACTCTTTCTTGTTTTTCCTTTCATAGCCGCTTTCCGCTTGAGATTGAAGAATGAGTGTTATCGAATTTCAATATTTGCGTTCACGCCGTGAAACCCAAACTGAACTCCCGTGAGTACCCACCGGCCATCAGTGTAGTGTTTGAGTATCGCGCCGCCCTGGCCTGAATAGCTTTCTATGTGGACCTGCCCGGAGCGGTTCTGGTACATCTTTTCATAGAACTTTGGATCACGTACGTCCGGCTCAGGAGGAGTTTTCTGGTCTTTCGAAATGGGCATATCATACGAGTTCGCATTGTACTGAAAAGAATCGAAGCGAACATCGGCCTTTGCGGAGTTCTCGCGCGGGATCTCTTGGATCCCTATTACTGTGGCCCTGCCCCCCTTCCTCGTCCAATCCAGAGCTTTATCTACTGCTCGCTGAACCTTGTCGGTCGTAAGTTGACCGCCGTCACTTTCTACTTTGGCCGTCGTCGCGGGTTGTTGCGGCGTGTGTTGATTGCTGATGGCAGTTGAACTAATGGTATTGGAAGTTGTGCCTGCACCGGTTTGTTGTTCCGCCGCCAGGATCAACTTTACATTTGCCCTGTCGGCTGCAGAGAGCAGGTTATCGTTGTAGTCCTCGCGCGTCTTATACCAGGGACGATTGTTGAAATACTCGCCGAGGCCAGCGCTATCATACTTTCGACCGTGCCTGGCAAAACATGCGTTGCGTAGAATCCGTAGCTCGGTCGGCGGCAAACTTTGGACATCGCTTTCAGTCAGGTTTTGACTGTTCACTATTTTCTCCTCTGCCGACTTGCCCTTTTCGCTGAGACTCAGCATGTTTGCTTGGTTCGTAGTGCTGTCTGACTGCGGGTGACTCTTCGAACATGCTTGCAAACAAAAAATACCAAGCAAGAGTAGTGTTAGAGCGCGGCACCAATCCATCGCTATCGTACTTTCAAGAGTTTTCATGAACCTGTCTCTCAATAGCCTCGGTAGCCCCGAGTGATTGCACCGTTATCTTTGTGGATCTCAATTATTTGTTCCTGTTACGTCGTTAGGAGTCACACTGTTATTGATGGATGTTCGTAGTACTCGCTTTTTCCAGGCCGAATGCGGCTGGTTGTTCCGCCTTAAGTAAGACCCGAACTACGAAGGCGAACTTCAATGTGAGTGACTACTAGAAAGCCTATCCTGATACGATTTGTTCTGCGGTTCCAAACGCACGGCGGCAGCGTATTCCGTTTCGGCTTCGCTCCATTTCTTCCGCTGTGAGAGCACATCCCCCAATTTGACTCGGAGTCGCGCGTTGTTTGGATCCATGTCCACAGCCTGCTTGTATTCGTTTTCGGCTGCCGCCCAGTCCTTTCGTTTGGTCGCTGCGTCTCCTTGGTTAACAAAAACATCTGATGCGGTTTTCAATAATGGCGAGCGGCTCATCGTCGATAAGGCCGATGGACTGATCGGGGACTGTTCGATCGGCGACGGTCTGTCTAATGCTTTGCGGGCATTTTGCCCTGACGGGACAGTCGAATCGCCGGTACCGGGTAAGAAATAGAAGTCTCCCACGAGTGATGAGGATTCCCAGGGTACTTGAACGCCTTTTGTTAAACTTTGAACGCCCGACCTCACGAGCTTGAACACGTCCTCGATTTTCAGGGCTGGTTGCCGCATGGCTTTCAATAATTCCTGTGTGTATAGACCGTTCCTTCCGTCACCATCGCTAGCGACTGAGCCGGGTGCGGTGGCGTAAGCTATTAAGGTCCCGCTCGGCGCATTTATGGATGCCAGTCCAGCGTTCATCGAACGAAACCGCCGACTGAAGGGGTTGTTGCGGCATGAATCGAGAATCACGATATTCAACTGGTTGTGCGCGTCTTGGATTTGCGACAGCAAGAAACCAACGTCCACAGCTTCATACTCTACTTCGTGCTCGTGCGATATCTCCGTTCCAACAGGTATCAGATAGTTTTTCCCATCGACCTGTACTGCGTGACCAGCGTAGTAAAAAAGTCCGACGCTACCAGATTGAAGGTTTTCTCCAAACGCTCTGATTGCCTGCTTCATTTCAGTTTGACGAAGGTCGGTCTTGCAAACGACTTCAAATCCGACGGCTCTCAAAGCCTGTGCCATGTCGTGTGCGTCTGTCGCGGGATTGCGAAGTGGTGAAGATTCGTAAAGCCCATTGCCGATTACGAGCGCAATCCTGGCGTGTCCGTCCGCTGCCGTGGCTGGGCGAATCTCCATGCCTCGATCTTGGGCAAATGCGCAAACGCTAAACAGAAGGATCGCGAAGATAACTGTCTTCATATCAGATACAGCGCCTAGTGCTTAAACAACTGCTTTTACAAGGCGCCCCCCAGGTTTCTATTCGCAGAGTCTATTGGTTTAGGGTGCAATTGAAAAACTCCAAACAGTATCGAATAGCACACCCGCGTTCTTGCGATTCGCAATGTCCTCGCCGGCAAACACCTTGGTCCCCGATGTCGGGCGCAAGACCACACCGTATTCGCTGCCGACCAGCGCTCTTTCAATCGAGACCATGTAGTGTCCTCGGCCTACCCTGTTTGAACGCGTTGGAATTCTTTCTTCGATAAACTCGGAATACGCACTCCATTCTTTCCTCTTATAAGCTTCTGGATCATCTTTTTTGGCTCCGACGAGTCGCCAGTTCTCTCGGGTTTGAACGAGACGAACTACAAATGGCTCATAGTCATCGGGGTCAACACCTGGGATGTCACCATAAACAACCTCGAATTGAGGGATGCCCGCGCTCAGGCCGAGAGACGAACTTCGGCCGGGAACCGCCCAGAGGTAGGTGATCGGCTTAGGTTTGTGAAAAATCCTGATCCCCTTTCCGATTCCGTCCATCATTGTTCCGCCAATCCCGACCGCAGCCCCCAGCAACGGTATGGCCGCAAGCCTGCTATCTAGAGCGAGACCGAGGCGAGTAGCCGCTGATAGCTCGATCGCGTTGTACAGCTTATCGGTGGCTTGCTCTTTCGCCAGTTCTCCAAGACTGCCTCCCTTTGCCTCAGCCTTTCCTACGCGAGTGGGCTCCAACGGCAAGGGCTGCCGCGTTCCTCCGGCGGTAATCAGGACATATGGCTGTTCCAAGCGTGCTGGCTCGCTTCTCGCGGCCGGAGCTTCGCGTCGGCGTTCCTCCGGAGCAAGAGCTCGCGTTTCCTGCGGAGGCCGGCCGGGGCTTTGCGCGGCTTGCATAACAGAAATTATTCGTTCGCTGACGCCACTGCTCTTGAGCGCGATGAGCGCATCGACAGAAAGGTCGAATTGGGTTTTGGTGCTGTGGATGGTTGTTACAATGAAGTCCTCGCTGAAACCATTCTTAGCCATTCGCACTACTTCAGCGTTAGTCAGCGTCTTATTCTGCGATGACGTCGATGGCTGAGTCTGTCTCACTCGTGGCTTTTGAGCGGCGCTAAGAACGACAGATCCAACTGAGATGAGGCTGATCAGAATGAGCGAGGAAATGATGTGAATCAGTAGACGGTGGGGCTGAGGCATATAACTCCTTCCTGCGCTATCAGGGTGCCGTGAATCGTTACCCTCCACCGGCGTGCTTGGACGGTTAGACGATTGTGCTAACCCAAAGAGCTTCGTAGCTAAGACCGGTCGGGTGACTACTCTGCCGCGCGAGTATACTTAACGTCAGGCCGTCCAGTGTGCGATTTCAAGCACATATTGAGTTAGTCGCGGTTAATGAATTGATGCGGCAACTCTCGTGATTAGCTTGGTGAGCTCCGGACCACGACAAATGGCACCGCTGTTAGTCAGCTTATCAAGGATTCCGCGATAGGCTTTTGCATGCGCCGAATGCTCTGACCATGCAATCTTTCCAGAATGATAACGCCACAGCACAAAGCGATCGTCAAAAACGCCAATTGCGTCATAATCGCGAAATGCGGCCTTCACTCTCTGGAGATTGTTGTCTTCGACTACGACCAATCCGATGCCCAGCGAGATGTCCGCAATGATGTCGCGGGCATTTTCGAGACACGCTTTGCGAAGTTCTTTACGTATGCCCGCATACTCGCCTTTTCCCTGAGCGATTCGTTGGAAGTCCGAAGCGAAAATCAATTGAGTAAGGTTCCGACGCCTTTGCTTTGAATCAAAGAGCCGCCGCCTTCTCGCGTTTCCGATGCTGTCATACACATTCACGAGCCGCCGCTTCTCGTCATACGCACCGAGAACCTCGATCTCACAAAAGAGTGCCTCGTGATGCTTGTGCATGAACTCAGGCGTCTCAAGAGAACAGATCAAGTGCTCAGCCCAAATTAGGACTTCTCCTGCTCGATCCTCGTGGTCGTTAATCAGGTGCAGGATTTGCTTGGCGCGGTGCTCGTCTGCAACCGGGTCCCACAGTACGAGGTCGCGACGATCGCATTGGAATGTCAGCCATTCAGGCGCGACCTGAAGCACACTGGCGAATATCTGGAGCTCTTGATGACTTATCACCCGCGCAGCAGACTTGCCTGCGTTTGCCTTGCAATGCATCAGAATCTTGGCGATGCGCTCTCGCGTGATGGTGGGCGCGTTGCCGCCGGGGAATAGAGTCAACGAGGCGCCGGCACAGCGGGCGCTTAACTCCGTTTGGCTCAAGCCGAGTTCGTTCATGCGGCCCCTGAGACGACGAGCTAGCGGTGGGATCCCGTTTTGCAACTCTCCCGAGAATCGAGATGGCTTGGACGGCATAGAGCTGATTCGATTCAACGCGACTGTATTCACACCACGGTTGGCACAGTAAGCCAACAGGCGTAGCTCCATGGCTGGGGCACCCGTGGGTCGCATCCGAAGCGCTCCAACTTCATAAGCGTTGCACGATGCGTAGCCGCTACCACCGGCCATAGAGCTGCGTCTATTGTTGAATCTCGTCCTGCATTAGCCGGCCTCAACACAAGACGGCGCGTAAAATATTTCCGCGTAAGCAAACCCGCAGGCCCGATATTCACTAGAGAGGCCAAGATGAGCACTGCAACTAACGACTCTTTAAGACCGGCCTCGTGCGCCTCATCTTCTAAAGTGGCGGCAACCTCGGCACTATCGCAGCCAAGTCAAAAAAAATCGGCGTGCGACTCCAGTGGCCGATGAAACTATGCGCCTTGAATGCGGAGATGCCTGCCGAAACCAGGTTGCCGGTCTCTGCAGGTGCTTTGTCTCTCGAATCGAATGATGTATCATTGGCCACCCTGTAAATCGATTTGCCTCACAGGACGAAATCGGCGGCTGAGGACGGAAATGCTGAACGCTTCGTTTTTCGACTTCCGTCCTGTGCTAACACAACCAGCAAATGCTCATGGGATTACTTGAAGCGCAAGCGTTGTCGTGTCCTCGGGAGGGACGCAAGTGAAGATACTAATTCTCGCGGCGAATCCGGTGAACGTCGTCAGTCCATTGCGAAGCGACACTGAGGTTCGCGACGTTGGCCACAAGATTCGCCTCGGCTCGCTGCGGGACCAGGTGGAACTTGTATCCGAGTTGGCGGTGCGGGCAGACGATTTGCCGGAGTTGCTCTTGAGGCACCAACCGAATGTCGTCCACTTCAGCGGCCACTGCACGCCGTCCGGCGGAGTCATCCTGGAGGACAAGGCTGGGAATCGCAAGGTAGTTTCCAAAGATGCTTTTGCCGATTTGTTCAGCATTCTGAAAGACAACATTCGCGTGGTTGTCTTGAATGCATGCCACGGGAGCGCGCAGGCACGAGCATTAGTCAGGGTCATTGACTTCGCGATCGGTATGGATTCCGCGATCGAAGACGGGGCGGCGATCGTGTTCGCCTCCCACTTCTATCAATCGCTGGCGTTTGGCCGAACAGTGAAGGAGTCCTTCGAACTGGCGGTGACGCAACTCCGAGTCGAAGGCTTTGACGCGGCGAATGCGCCGGAACTGTTTGTCCGCGATGGCGCAAATCCGTCGGCAATCCTCGAACCCACGACACATGTCGCCGACTCCGCTGATTCGGCGAAAAGCGCAGTGCCTCGCCTCTCGGCGTTTTCGTCGTGGCTATTCGGGGGTGTAGCTTTGAGCTTGTCCTCAGATATTCTGCGGCGGTTCCTTGGCGGGGATGCCTGGGTTCAGATCGCGGCTGCAGTCGCGGAATCCTTCCTGGGCGCGCTATCCGTGCTGGCCGCTATTCTCATAACCATATTTCTGATAAGCCCGGCCAACCGCGTTGTGACCAGGGCAGCGAAGTTAGGTCCGGTTGATGCCAGGAAATCCCGGATGGCCGTCCTTTTGAGTGGGGTCGCCATTGTTATCGCCGTCGGCGTATGGTTGTCTCTCCCGCTTGGTGCTCATTACTACAACGAAAGAGGCATTCGCTTTCAGTATTCGGAGCAACCGAATCTGTCTCGCGCTCTCGCATCGTATCAACAAGCCGTGAGACTAAGACCCAACTATGCGCAGGCGCACTACAATCTGGCTGCCGCGCAGGAAGATTTGCAGCGCGAAAGAGCGATCGAGGAATACCTGCTCGCAATCCGATACGACAGCCGCCTTTACCCCGCTTACAATAATCTGGCCCGGTTATATCTGCTGCGAGGCAGGAACAATGATTACGAGAATGCTTTGACCGTTCTGAACCAGGCTGTGGATCTGTCCCCTCAAGACGAGAACGTTCAATATTCACTCAATAAGAATTTAGGTTGGGCCAACTATGCGTTGAAACATTACTCGCTGGCCGAATTGTTTTTGCGGAAGGCGATCTCTTTGCGAGACCCGCAAGGCGGCGCCGCGGCCCATTGTCTTCTTGCCTACGTGCTGAAGGGACAGGGCAAGTCCGGTGTGCTTGATGAGTGCTTTGACTGCGTGCGTCTCGAGCCCGGTGAGACTGATGTCGAGCCCGCGTGGGTCAGCGACGCAAAGGAATGTCTTATCAAAGGAGATATGAGGTGATGCGCGCTGCTTCGTTGATGCTGACACAGTTTGCGTTGCTTGTGTCTATTCACCTCTTCCTGGGTGCGGGCAGCGTGAGTGCCCAATCACGCGATCGAAGCGATCCGATATCGGGCCGCGTTGTATTGATAGAACCCAAGGGCGGACTCAAGATAAGGCAGTCGAAGCGAGCTGGCTTGATGAACGCCACCGAAGGGATGTTGGTTCGTCGAGGATATCTGCTGATTCTCGATCCCGTCGCCAAAGCGACGATCGTCTGCGGCGACCGCAAGAAGCGCGAGTTGGCGCCGGGTCCGCAAGGGTGTCCCTGCACGCAACCGTGCACGCCCGCGATATGCGGAATCCGTTATGAGGGCAGCACAATTCGGGCGACGCGCGGGCCTGACACAAACGACAGCGCGTTCCCTGTAGTCATCTCTCCGCGAAGAACTCTGGTCGGAAACCTGAGGCCGGCGATTCGATGGGCGCCGGTTGCAGGCGCAAAGGCGGACACCACGTACAACGTGACCCTGTATGGCGAGGGGATGAGAGTCGTCTGGGCTAGAGACGTGATATCCGAAACTCGGCTCGCATACCCGGAAACGGAACCGCCGCTCGCCGCCGGCCAGACTTACAAAGTTGTCGTCACTACGAACGGACTGAGTTCTCAACAAGACCGTTCGCCGGATCTTGGCTTCATCACACTGACCGCGGATCAAGCAAGCCTGCTGGCAGCCGAAGAAATCAAGGCGAGACAGCTTGGTTTACCGGAAACACAGACGCGCTTTCTGATCGCGAATCTCCATGCGTCCCGCGAGCTTTACTCCGAAGCGATCGAGCAGCTTGAGAATTGCGATCCCGCGAGGGAAAACCCTGCGGTCATTAGCCTGATCGGCGACTTGTACGCGGAGATCGGGTTGAATCGAGAGGCGGAGAAGAAGTACTTGCAGGCGCTGGCCTTGACTCCGGCGAATGATCTGGATGGTCTAGGGTCAAATCACAGAAATCTAGCGACGGTTTATGAAAATCTTGGAGAGTTTGACCATGCGATCGCCCAGTTGAAAGAAGCGATAACAGTCTATCGCCGCTTAAGAAATCTCCGCGTGGCGTCCGTTCTGTTGAATGACGAACGGCGGCTGAAGAATCCTCGAAGCCGAGAATGATTTTTCACGGCTTGACGAGCCCGCGCAGAAAACAAGGTGAAGATATGAAGCATAACAACCGCGATTGTGTGAGTTCACGTGAAGAGTCTCGGTCCACGCCGGGGGCTACAGTGATCTGCTGTCTCGTCACTATCTCGATGTTAACTTTCCTATGGAGCGAAAGCTTCGCTGTATTCGGATCGCAACGGCCATCGATGTCGTATTTCGCGGCGAGTCAACGCGACGCCGGATCGCGCACTCCGAGCGCTAAGACGGCCAATCACGACGGACCGGCGCAGGACCAGGACCGAACAAGAAATAAAGAGCAGCAGCCGCCATCGGACATGACCAATATGCTAAGGACGCTGACCCTGGGGACAGAGATATTTCAGTCAAGCAAGAGGCCGACACGTGAGGGCGCGACTGAAATGATCAAGAAAAGCAAAGAAGCCTTCGCCCTTTACAAAGCGATGGATTTGAAAGAGGGGATGGCTGCGTCTCGTTTTGCTTGCGGCGGGGCTTACTACTTCCTGGGCCAAAATCGTGAAGCCTTGAGCGCTTTCCTGGAGGCTTCGGATTACTTAAAAGGATCGTGGCTCGACTCAATGCTGGGTCCGGTTCTGGAAGCCAGCATTGGCGAGGTGTATTGGTTTCTCGGCGAAACCGCCAAGGCGCTCGAAAGGCTAGAGCGGGCTCTTCCACTGATTCGGAACCAGAACAATCCCTCAATACTGGCGCAGACTCTCAAAGCGCTTGGTGAGATTCATGTGGCGGCTGGTAGGAAACAAAAGGCTCTTGTGTATCTGAAGGAGGCCGCCGCTCTTTATCGGGAACTCAACAACTGGCAACTCGAGATCCTGGAATTGGTGCTGATCAGCGCGCTTGACTCCTCGCTTGGATTGTCGACGGAGGCCTTCGAAACCGCGCGCGTTGCGCTTGAGCGGGCGAAGGAGAAGGGCGATGCGGCGTGGGAGGCCCAGGGCCATATCGGCATGGGAGCCGCATACGCTGCTATCGGAAATAGTGCGGCGGCACTTACGGAGTACAATGTGGCCCTGCAGGCGTTTGTGGCCTACCACAATCAGGATGACGCATCCCTGGAAGCGATGACTTTGAACAATCTCGGTTTGCTCTACGTCGCCCGTAGCGAATTCGACCCGGCGCTTGACTACTTTACCAGATCATTGAAGATGTCTCGGTCCAACCACGACCAAACGTCGGTTGGCTACGCTTTGAATAATATCGGGAGCATCTACTACCGTCGCGGCGAACCGCTCAAGGCATTGAGACACTTCGAGGATGCGCTCGATATCGCTCATCGCATTTCCGACAAACGCTTAAAGGCGACCGTTCTCACTAACATGGCGGATGCGTATTTTTTAATAAACCGCCGCGAGTACGCGGTGAGGGTGCTTAGGGAGAACGCCGAGATCTTTAAGCAAATCGAGGAGCCAGTCCACGAATCCGAAGCGCTAATCAGCCTTGCCGATGCGTACGCCACAATGGGCCGGTTTCAGGAGGCGCTTGATGTGCTGAATCCATTGTTAGAGTCGCGCCGCTTAGCGGAAGATCCCAACCGGCAAGGTTATATCCATAGAGAGTTGGGTGCTATTTACGCTCTTGCAGACGACAGCAGCAAAGCTGCGGCGCATTATGCTGAAGCGCTCTCAAAGCTGGAGGCAGCCGGAGATGAAGTGGGTCAGGTGGAGCTCTACGCCGTGATGGGGACGCTGGCCGTTTCCCGCGCGGACTACCAGACGGCCGAGCAAATGTTGACCAGAGGCCTGGCCCGGGCCCGGAAAGCCGGATTGCGCCTTAACGAATCATTGATTTTGACAGTGCTCGCCTCCGTCAACGAGAAACAGGGACGCCCGTCGGACGCTGAAACCCTCTACGATCATGCGATCGCCGTTGGCGAGTCCCTGAGGTCGTCCGCCCGTATCGAGGAACTCAAGTCTGGCGTGGGCGATATTTCAGCGCCGCTGATGTCTCCGGCGATTCTTCTCAAGATCAAGCTCGGAAAAGGGCCCGATGCATTCGCGCTGACTGAAAAGGCGCGCGCTCGGACGTTTCTCGATCAGTTGAACACCGCGCACATCGATTTTCGAAAGGGTGCCGATCCGGGACTTGTTGAACAGGAACAATCACTACGATTCGCAATGCAGGCGCTCGAGAAAAAATTGCGAGAAGAGCGCCGGAATAATCCCTCCTCGGAGGCGGCCGGCTCGATGGCCGCAAGCCTCAAGCAACAAGGAGAAGCTTATTCCTCCTTGCTCATCCGTTTGAAAGCCAGCAATCCCGATTACGCCGAGCTGGGCAGCTACTCTCCGGCTCCTTTAGTTGAAATCCAGCGGTTGCTCGGACCTCAGACAACCCTTGTCTCCTATTTCGTCACCGCTGAAAAGCTGCTCGTGTTCGTTGTGACTTCCGAGGGATTGCAGACCGTGGAGGTGCCAGTCAAAGAAGCTGAATTGCGAGCCGCAATCGATTGGTTTCGCGACTTCGCAAGTCTTCGAAACGCGAAATCGGAGAGTCTCAATCAACTCGAGGCCTGGCTTATCGAGCCCATTCGGCCGTACATCAAAACTACTGACGTGATTATCGTGCCTCACGGCGTCCTGCATTATGTGCCATTCGCCGCATTAAGCAACGCACGCGAATTCTTCGGTGATACCCACTCGATCTCCTATCTTCCCAGCGCGTCCGTGTTGCAATCCCTTCGCCGCCGAGGCCACTCGATTAGCACCGGTGTTCTCGCGGTTGCTCAGTCCCGCGCCGATGGCCTTCCGGTATTGCGCTATGTAGACAGAGAGGCTACAGGCATTGCGAATCTTTATCATCACAGCGAAGCGCGTTTGACCGGAACCGCGACCAAAGCAGCATTCCTGAAACGAGCCGGCGCCTCGAGCGTGGTTCACATAGCTGCGCACACAAAACTGAACGGCAATAGTCCTCTGTTCTCGCGCATCGCGCTCGCGCCGGACAGGGATGATAGCGGCGCCATTGAAGTACGCGAGATCTACGGAATGGATTTGACCGGCACGAATCTGGTAGTCCTAAGCGCATGCCAGACTCAGTTGGGCGAGAGGAGTAAGGGAGATGATGTGGTCGGTCTGAACCGCGCTTTCATTTATGCGGGAGCATCGTCGGTAATCGCCAGTCTCTGGACCGTCGACGATGAAGCGACAAGTATTTTGATGAAGACTTTCTATGTAAATCTAAAGCGGGGCCTGAGCAAGGCGGCAGCGCTTCAAGCGGCCCAGATCGCGACACGTAAGCGGTATCCGCATCCGTTTTACTGGGCGGCCTTCGTGCTTACTGGCGATCCCGGCGAAAACCAACGGGCTGCGCATCAACAACGCACGTTGGCTCGCCGGCGGCGCTAGATGATCTCGATGGAAATGTCCGTCATATCGCCCCGGCGATACTCCCAGGGAACGGCTACATTCGCGGCAACCTCGGCTTCGGATATCCGCTCGAGGGTTACCTCAGCAATCAATGAATCGAGGCGGAATCGGAGCCGGGCGCCTTCGAGTGACATCTCACTCGAATAGAAATGAACAATCATATCGGCGTTCTTCTCTATCGTCGCGCGAGCCCGCAGGCGGCGGTCGTTACTCTGCCACGCCCAGACTTCTTCACTCTGCCGCGCCGACACTTCGCCCCCTTCGGCGACGCCTCGCACAGGTTTGAAATCGATTTGCCACTGCGCGGTCATTTGCCGCAGCGAACCGGCTAGCCACTCCAGTATTGAAATTCCTGTTGCCGCGCCCGGGGCCGAGGCGTCTGACGTCTTTAGCGCTGGACCCGCTTGTTTCATCAATCGGTCGACGAGAGCCATATCCTCGGCAGTAACCTGACGGTTGGCCGAAGCCGCGTGTTCTTCGCGCACCGTCAGCAGTAGCCTCTCACAAATAAAACACTGACTCAGGTGCGCGTTCGCGGTGGCCAGACGAACGGCATCGAGCTGGTGATCGTTGTAAGCGGTTATCTCATCTTCGGTCAAATGCACGAACTTGAGATTCCTCAATGCATTTTCCACGTCGTTTGTTGGCATGGTGCCCACGCTTTCATTTCAGGTTAGATACTTGCGAAGTTTCTTGATGGCCCGCTGCCGAATCTTACTGACATTACTTTCGGTCAGCCCTAACCGCCGGGCAATCTCCTCGTGCGACTGATCCTCCAGGTAGTAACAGGTTACAACCGATCGTTCTCGTTCGCTAAGCCGGGCGAGAGCATCGTGAATCAAAGCGGCTGTCTCTTGTTGCGGACGCTGAACACCATATGACGCTTGAGCCTCTTCGGCGTTACTGAGTTCTCCAGCGAAAGCGACGCCCATCGCATCGATGGCGTTGAATATTTGTTCGGGGGTCAGACTGGTTTCATCGGCGACCTCTTCGATCGTTGGATTGCGCTGCAGAATCCTCGTCAGTTGCGCGACAACGCGTTTGATCTTCCCGCAAATCTCTTGCTGCCGGCGAGCGAGTTCACGAGTGAGATCCGAACTATCAAAAATAGCTCCGCGAATATATGGGCTGGCATATCGCTCAAACGGCACGTTCCTGTTCGGATCAAACTTCCGGACCGCATTGATCAATCCAATTACGCCATCCTGAATCAAATCCTCCTGACTTGTCCAGGTTGCCATCCTGGAGATCCGTCTCGCCCAGGCTTTGACCAAATACAGATAAGATAGGATCAATTCCCTGCAAGCGGCGTCGTCACCGCGGCTGCAGTTGTTCCACAGGATCGCGTCAACAGCATTCATAGCTTAATTCCCACCACAGGCATTTGACTCCTCATAAAACCAGAATTCGGCTCACGAAAAAAATCGTGCGGATGTCCTGACCGCCTCTCCTTTGACCCAGAGAGCAACCGAAGGCAGCTCAGGGCTGACTTCCAGATTAAGACCAAAAGGAGAATTGCGATGGTGAAAGTACAAAACTCAAGCAGAGGGCTTTCCGCGCGCTCTTGGATACTCGTGTTGCTCATGGTGCTAACGCTTACTCGTCTGCAACCTGCTGCGTTCGGAGACAGCGGATGCTTCGACAAATGCCAGGCGGCACTGGTGCAGTGTTTGGCTGCTGCTCAAGGCAACCAGACCGAGGAGGCAAGATGCCAGGACCAATACGACGCATGCGGGGAAGCGTGCCAGTTGTGAGCGGCATGGCCGCTTGCTCGTCTGGTGAGCCAAACCAATGGCGCCAGTTCATCCGTCAACAAGTCTAGGAGTTTGCGCGTATGGTGGCAATGCTACACCTGGCGCTTGATTCCTGGTTCAAAGTCCGTAGGAGGGCAAAATGAAAACGCTAATTTACACGCTCGTTCTTGGAGGCCTGATTTCCGGAGCAATGTTTTCGCCGATTTCCGGAAACGCAAAGAAAACCACTCCCCTGATATCGATCACGGATGTGTTGCGCGCGCACACCGAGGCTCGCGACTACGCCGCGTTTTCGACGTGGCTCGCCGAGGGAGTGAAACTGACTTCTCTACCGGGAGGGCTGGAAAGCGATCTCGCCAGCTTCTTTGAGAGGAAGTTGAAAGTTGTTAGCGACGGGCGCTCATTCAAGCGCTACAAGGCTGATCCCCTGGGATTGAGAGAACAGGTCGATCTGTTCGATGGGCGATCGGCATTTCATACCGTCAAAGAGAATGGCCGGCAGGTGGAAGAAACCGCCCTCGCGGGATCGGAACTGGCTCCCGTTGAGTTCAGCATCAGGACATTCGGGCTTGTTCCCATACTGAGGGAACTCGCCGATCCGACAACGAACGTGACTTATCTCGAAACAACACCTCGAAAGCAAGACAAATTCCTTGTGAGAGGGGCCATTGGCGATTGGACTGTCTGCTGCGACCAGCAGCACACGATATGCCGCGTGGAGATTGGAGACAAGGTCATTGAGTATGCAGACTACAGGTTTGTCGACGGTGTCAGGCTGCCATTCTTTCAGCGGGTCTATCTCAACGGCCGTCTAGTCTATGAGATCATCTTCACCAAAATTGAGCTGGGACCGGTCCTGCCGGCGGGTTACTTCAAGCGCGAGTCTGCCTGATGAGATTCTCCCGCCGAGTACTTGCCCCTCAGTCGCCTTGTGCCTCTGAGGGGCTTTATTTGGATCAAGAGTCGAAAGCTGGATTAACCTCTCTCCCTGCGGCCTCGGCTTTGGTATGATTACGAACTCTATGATCTCGCAGACACCATTTTCGAGATTAATTGTAATTCGCGTAGCCGCGCTTGTGATGGTTGCGGTGTGGTTAATGGCTGCCGGTCAGGCCGGGGTAGCGCAGGACGCTAAGGATGGCCTGGCGACTGACGAGATTGAAAGGGCAGCGGAACAGTTTTTTCAGGAGGCGATAACCGAGTCGCAGATCGGTGACCCTAAGTCCGGACTTCGCCGGTTCGATGAAGCGGCGCGTCTGTGGATACACGTTCGGCAGCCGGAAAAAGCGGCTCGCGCAGCCATTCAACTGGGGGACTCTTACAAACACGGCAAGAGTTATTACGAAGCGCTGTCTTGTTTCAGGAAAGCTTTGGTCCTTAAGGAATCGGCTTCAATAAAGGCTATCGCTCTCAACTCAATTGGAAAGGTCTATGCCGAATTGTTTTTGCGCCCGCTCGCTATTCGCTATTTCGAAAAGGCGATAAAGGAGGCGCGGATAGCACGGGATTTGTCGACGCAGGCTGCCGCTTTGATTGGATTGGCCCGTGTTCATTATGAACTTGGAGAGATGAACCAGGCTTTGAGTGGTGCGTTGCGAGCGAGGACTTTGATTCCGCGGAAAGGCGATGATGAAGCAAGAGCCGACTCGCTACATTTGTCGGGCCAGATCGAACGAGAAAAAGGGCTAGCAAAACAGGCGCGGATGGATTTCGACCGCGCGCTTTCCGTCTACCTGCGAATAGGTGATATTGACGGCGAGATTCGGGTACTGTGCTCACAATCAAACCTGGACCTGGTGTTGATGCAAAACCAGGCGGCATTGGCTAGTGCTGAACACGCATTGAAATTGGCTGACAAGCAAGCGAAAGGCGCGCGAACGAATGCGGAGAAGTTGAAAGCGAGGGAGAGCCGAGGGCGTGCGTGGCTTGGCATCGCCCGCGCGAATCGCGCATTGGGACGAATGAAACTGGCGATCGCGGCATTCGATAATGCGATATTTCATCTCGAAGGAGAATACTGGTCAGCGCACATCTCTACCGAGTCGAGCGCAATAGCTTTTCGCGAAGAGAATCAGGCGCCATACCGGGAACTCGTTGACCTTCTGGTTGAGCAGGGACAAATCAAGGACGCATATGAACTTGCTGAGAAGGCCAAGGCCCGGACTATCCTTGGAATGACCGCGGCTCGGCGGGAGCGAGGCCCGGACAAGACGGTTGAAAGAGACGCCAACGTTGACGAACTCTCGCGATCACTCTCCCGACTACGTACTCAACTGGTCTTATCAGACAGTGAACACGAGCGCTCGAAACTTCAGCGCGAGATCAACGACAAAGAACTCGAGCTGGAGGAGGCACAACTACACGCCGAAATGGACCGGTCCAGAGAGCGGATGTCGTGGTTTAAGACTGCCGAGGTAAAAAAATTACAAGAGAGTATCAACAAGTCGAAGAGCACCATCGTGGAGTTCTTCCTGGGAGAGAAGCGCTCGTTCGCGTGGCTTGTCTCGTCCAGCGGCGTTTCCATGGCGATTCTGCCCGGCAAGAGCGAGATTGAGAATTCGGTCACAGAGTATTTTGCGCTAATCAACACCGCGCCAAATTACCTTTACACCGAGAGGGATTTGCATAAAGCGACAGATCAAGCTGCCACTCTGTTTTCTAGTCTTCTTGGCGAGTTGTCCCAACGTATCGAGGTAAGTGCAAAGTTGGTAATAGTGCCGGACGGTGTGCTGCACTATCTGCCGTTCGAAGCGCTGATTCAGAACGGCCGGTACTTGCTGGAAGACCATGAGATAAGCTATCTCCCATCCGCGAGCATGCTGGGGCTGTGGCAGACTTCGCCGGAAGGGGCTGAGGCGCCGGACAAAATGGAGCTGCTCGCTTTTGGCGATCCAACTTTCGCTCCGGACATGAAGATGTATTCGGGGAGAGCGTCCCGAGGTTTTCACCTGCCGCAATTGCCGAGGACACGCGATGAGGTTGAATATATCTCGGGTCTCTTCCCTCATGGCCAAACACGCGTGTACCTCGGCCCAGACAGCACTGAAGACGCCCTCAAGGGCGAGTCGTTGCGCCGGTATCGGCGCTTACATTTTGCAACGCACAGCTTAATCAACGAGTCGTCCCCGTCGCGATCGGCGGTGGTGCTCGCGATTGATAGCGACCCTGCGCAAGATGGCTTGTTAGAGGTGAGGGAGATTTCTGAATTGGACCTGGATTGTGATCTTGTGGTGCTGAGCGCCTGTCAGACTGCCCGCGGCCAATTGCTATCGGGAGAGGGAGTTGTCGGGCTGACGCGCGCATTTCTTTATGCCGGCGCTCGGTCGGTTGTTGTGAGCCTGTGGAGCGTGACTGATATTTCGACCGGGCAATTGATGAAACGATTCTATTGCGGTTTGGCGGACAATCTCGGAACTGCGGCCTCTCTCCGCGCGGCGAAACTGAAAATGTTGCGCGCCGCGGAGACACGCCATCCTTATTATTGGTCCCCTTTTGTTGCGATCGGAAAACCGTAACCACATGGATTGCGGCACAGAGTACATCGTGTTGCTTTGGCTCAGCGGAGAAAGCATCTGGTGAAAGTAGTCAATGGCAATAGCGGAACGGCATTGGCTGATCTCGTCAGTCGCGTCATCGCCGGCGACTCAACCGCCGAAGATGAAATCATTTCTCGTTACCAGCGGGGCGTTTCAATAATCATCGACCGAATTGTCAAAACCCAAACTGATTCCGAAGATGTATCCCAACAGGCTTTCAAAATAATCATCGAGAAACTCAGGCACGGAGATCTTCGCGATCCCGAAAGACTATCAGGCTTCATTTGCAGCGTTGCGCGAAACGCGGCCATCGATTTTGTCCGCCGCGCGAGAAATTCAAGAAGTCTGGAAGAGGTGGGCGAGGCCGAACACATCCCCGATCCCGCGCCTAGCCAGCTTGACCTGCTATTGAGCGAGGAAAAAGCGAGCGCTGTGCGTCGAGTCATCGGCGAATTGAAGATGGAGCGCGACAGGGAATTGCTCTTCCGGTATTTTATCGCGGAGCAGGACAAGGAAAGAATTTGCGCTGAGTTGAAACTTACAAGCGCTCAGTTCAATAACGTAATCTTCCGCGCAATCGCAAGATTCAAGGAGCTTTATTTTCGGCGTATCGGTCAATAAGGCGGTTGATCAATTTGAGAGGATTGTCTTGCGAGATGCGATAGGAGTGCAGTCGGCGACACCTTTTAATTAGACGGCAAAATGCTTATGGATCACACGCACATAGAACAATCTGACCTTATCGACCGATACCTGATGGGACAACTATCGGTGGATGAGCAAGAGCAGTTCGAAGAGCATTTCGTCGATTGTGCAGTGTGCGTTGATCGCCTGACGACTACGAAAGACCTGATCCAGGGTCTGCGTCACGTTGCGAGCCGTCAAGCCGCCGAACGCGGGGCTTATCTGCCGGCGCCAATTCCGTGGTACTCGCGATACCGTCTCGCTCCTAAATGGTTAGCGCTCGCGAGCGGGTTCCTTTTGCTCATTGCCTTGTCAGCCGCGGTCATTATGTTCAATCGAGCTCGGCTTTCCAGTACGCAGGCAGATCAGGCGCGAAGCGACTCCGCCGCATGGCAACGCCGATATCAAGAGGAACGGGAGTCAGCCGAACTAGCCGGCAAAAAGCATAAGGAAACTGAGGATGAGTTGGGCGGACGGCTCAATGAGCTTCGGAAGGAACTCGACAACAACCGCAAAAAAGCGCCCAGCGAGTTGCTACCGGGTTCTGGGGGACGAACCATCACGCCACAAGCCAACGTGCCGATCTTCTTATTGAATTCAACCCGTGGCAGTGATCCGCCCTCAGCGACTAACAACGTGCACTTGCCGAGCTCTCCCACGAACTTTGTGATTTTGTTGGCGCTCGAGGGAGAAGTGAAGCATTTGGATTACCACATGATTCTTCTGGACGACCGCGGCGAAGTGATCTGGCAGCGTGGGGGGGGCCGCCCGATCGCAAAAAACTCGCTCAGCGTCTTAATGAATTCGAGTCTCTTTCGGCCCGGTTACTATCGCTTGAGAGTTGAAGGAGTCGGCGCGGGAGCTGGCAGGAGCATCATTGGCGAATACTATTTTCATGTGACCAAGGATTTATGACCTTCCTGCCTCGCGTATCAGCAACAAGACACTGGATGGCTCTATAGACCTGTCGTTCAAGCTTAATTTGAGTATGGCTCGACAACAGGCGGGGCTCCATGGCTGGGGTACCCGTGGGTCGCAACGGAATTGCTCCAACTTCATGAGCATTGCGCGATGCGTAGCTGCTACCTCCGGCCATAGAGCCGCGTCTGTTGTCGATCGCCTGCTGCCTTAACGCCCCTCTACAATGAGCGCGCTGCAATCATTCGAAAGCTTGCAGTCGCGTCCGCGCGCTGCTATCAAACGTTGCGTACTTCGCTCATCTAGATTCTGAGAGCACCTAGGCCCTCATGTAGAAATGTCGGTATTACTCGAGATATTTCGCACCAAATTACTTTTTTTTTCGCAACCGCCCGAGGAGCGTTCAAGGTGAGACATTATTCGACCTATTCCGTCGATAATTGTTGCCTTGGAGCAACGATACCGTGCGCAATGAGACCCGGAACGGTGCCGTCGAGTGCTCAATTCAAATCGTAGATCTAATCCAAGTGATCGGACGGTTGGCTTTAAGCGGGACCCGAACAACGCTAAGGTCTAAGGTTTCCCCGTAGCCTTCTTGATCTGCTTCTTCACATCACGTTGAGCTTCCTCAATAACCTTTTCTGAGTCTCGTAACAGCTTCTTTGTCTTCTCTTCCAAATCTGTGCCCTCGGGCCACGAGAAACCGGGCATGGGAGTTGACTCGGGATGCTCGCCCGTGTGAGCTTCGCAATTCTCGGTTGGTTGCGTGCCTTCGATGAAGTACTCGGTTCGGCGAGTCGGGCAGATGTCCGTAGCGAGCAGGCTACTCGTTGGATCGATTTCGACGCTGACTATGCCTTCCGGCGGGGCAGGGAAGCTCTCGCCGCCAAGCTCCGGCCTCAAGGCGAGCGCCGCTTTCATAAACGAAGTCCAGATCGGCAACGCTGATTTTGCTCCTTCGAGCCCAAGCTCGGAGTTGTCATCGAAGCCGACCCACACAACGCAAACCATGTTAGGTGTATAGCCCGCGAACCATCCGTCTCGTGAAGTGCCCGTCTTGCCCGCGGCTGTCGCTGTGAATCCCATCGAGCGCGCTCGCGCCGCGGTGCCTCGATTCAACACGTCTTGCATGATGTTGGTCATCAGCCAACTGACTTCGGGCCTGAGAGCCGGTTTTGTGTCCGGCTTTGTTTCTGTGAAGGTTACGCCATCCGCGTTGGTCACTCTCTTGATCGGGCGCGCGGCGGTGAGCTGGCCGCTGTTTGCGAACGCGGTATACGCCTGCGCCACTTGAAGCGGCGTCGCTTCGGCGGTTCCGAGCGCGAGAGCAGGGAAAGGTTGAGGCCGGGGGAGACCGAGCTTTTCAGCCATGCGCGCGATCTTCGAATAGCCGACCTTCTCGGCGATGCGAACCGTTACGACGTTGAGCGAATGGACCAGCCCTTCGCGAAGCGGGACGTCGCGGTTCGAATACGTCTTGCCGAAATTCTCTGGCGAATACGTCTGGCCTCGCCCATACAGAAAAGTCTCCGGCGCGTCCATGAATAATGATGCAGGCGTGAATTTCTCTTCGGCGTTGTCATCGTACGCGCTGTTCAACGCCGTCGCGTACACGATTGGCTTGAACACCGAGCCGGGTTGCCGATTCGCGTCGACCGCGCGATTGAGCTGGCTCAGACCGTAATCCCGTCCGCCGACCATCGCTAGTATCTCCCCGGTCTTGGCATTTAAAGCCACGAGCCCGGCTTGGAGCGTTCCGGCTGGAATCGGATTCTTTTTTCGCTTGGCAAAGATCGGATCAAGCGTTGTCAGCGTGTCGTTCACCGCTTTGTCGGCCGCTCGCTGAAGGTCCATATCGACGGTTGTGTAGACGCGATATGACTGGCGCGCGAGGTCTCGCGTCGAGAGCTCATTGGCCAGCTCTTGTTGCAGATAATCGACGAAATACGGTGCGCCGCTGTTGAGCGCGTTGTGCTTGGGGACGATCTTGAGTTCGGTTGTCTTCGCCTGTTCGGCCTGAGGCTGAGCGATGAACCCCGCTTCGGCCATCGACTCGAGTACCTGGTTTCGTCGCGACTTCGCGCGCTCAGGATCGCGATAAGGCGAGTACAGGCTCGGTCCGCGAATGATGCCGGCAAGGAACGCGCATTCGGGCAGCGTGAGATTTACCACGTCTTTGTTGAAGTAGGCCGACGACGCTTCGCCGACGCCGTTGATCGAGTAGGCGCCCGACTGTCCCATGAACACGTCGTTCGCATAGAGCTGAAAAATCTCCTCTTTCGACAGCTTTGTCTCGAGCACCAGGGCAATCATCATCTCCTGAATCTTGCGCTTCCAGGTTCGCTCGGGTGTCAGAAAGAAATTCTTGACCAGTTGTTGAGTGATCGACGAGCCGCCCTCGACTCGCTGACCCTCGCCGACGTCGCGGCGAACGGCGCGGAGGATTCCGCGAATATTTATGCCGGGATGTTCGAAGAACTGGCGGTCTTCGATTGCGACCACCGCGTTGACGTAGTCCTTTGGCAGATCCTTGAACGAGACGAGTTTTTGTTTTTGCTTTTGTTTGTCGTTCGAGATCGCAGTGACGAGTTCTGGCTCGAGGACCGAGCTGTCGAGATTTCGCTTGGTGTCGATCTCGGTGATCTTACTGACGTTCTTTCCGCCCGCGCCGAAGACGATGTTAAGATTTGGAAACTGCCGGGTGCCGCCAATGATCGCCTCGCTGCTGGTGTAGACGTCGATTGTGTTGCCCTTAATCTGATAGCGGCCGCGTTTCGAATCGGCATCCTTGGTCGATTCGACGTAGCCGATGCCATCGAGATAGCTCTTCAACGAAGCGAGCGTCATCGGCTGCCCGGCTCGAATCCCGCGCGGCGTCGCGTAGATGCCCGTTGTCCGGACTACGACATCGCCGCGAAAGCGTGCATCGATCAACCTTGCGTATCTGACGTAGAAATATGCGAAAACCGTCGCGAGTATGAGAATGAGTATGCCGAGAATCGCGAGCCGCATAGGAGTGAAGATGCGGCGAATGAGATTTGGTCGCGGCTGTTGTCTTTGGATGACCCGGGTCTTAGGTTTTTGAGTGACGGTTGCCAAGGCTCTACGAACTCACGTTCCTTTCAACTTCGCGGGCGGTTAGATTCCTGCTTTGGTGATTTGGTTGTTGGCTAACCGCCGTAGGGCCAAGTCAGACTGTAGCATTTAAGCGACGAGGGAGCAAAGCACGTGAAGGCAGATGCTTTAAGAGTTAGCTTGGGCCGGTGCCTTCGACCGTTAATGCTAGCGGGCGGCGCCGGAAACGCGGCTCACCACAAGCTCGACCCGGCAGTCGGGGATCAATCCCTGGATCGAAGTCGTCAGCGCCGGGGTTACTTTCACACGCACGAGATGATTAGGTTGGACTCGCCCCACCCGACCGTCACCGAGACTCACTTCGAACAAGACCGCCGAATCGCCTCGATTGGCATCGAGCAGCGCATAAAGCCTATCCAGCGTCTTGTCGTCATACGAATCGACGCCGAAGTGAAGCACAACGGAGCGGGCGGAGCGTTCGCGAATGTTCTGAAGCGCCTGAATTTCTTCGGCGATGATGGTCATTGCGCCGCCATCATCTATTTCCAATCGCCCTCGCGTGAGCACGGCCGAATCGTTCTGCATCACTCCGTTCGATCTGTTGAATACATCCGGCCAGGCCACGACTTTCACCGAACCGAACTGGTCTTCGAGTTGAAACAAGCCGAACCGGTCGCCTTTCTTGGTGGTCCGGACGTTGAGGTCCATCACAATGCCGCCAAGCGTCACGATCGTTCCGTGATTCAATCCCGACAGGCGATCCACATCCGCGTCCGCGAAATCTTTTAGCGAGTCTTCAAAACCCGAGAGCGGATGCCCTGAAATATAAAACCCGAGAGTCTCTTTTTCACCTTTAAGCAGTTCGTGATTCTCCCACTCGGTCGCCTTCGGCAACGGAGTCTCGGCTGCGGGCTCGGAGGCAGCAAGCGCGCCGAACAGATCCGTTTGGCCGCTGGCGCGCGAACGCTGCAAGCGCTGCCCGCTTTCAATCGCAAAGTCGATGGCCGCGAATTGGCGCGCGCGGCTCTTGTTGATCGAGTCGAATGCGCCGGCGCGAATCAAACCTTCGAGCACGCGCTTGTTGACCGCTCGCGAATCAACACGTTCGGTGAAGTCGAACAGCGACAAGAACGCGCCGCCCGAGTTGCGCGCTTCGATGATCGAGGCGACCGCCGATTGACCGATCCCTTTGATCGCCGCCAGCCCGAAGCGAATCGTGTTGCCGCTTGCGGTGAAGTTGTCGAGGCTGGCGTTGACATCGGGCGGCAGTATCTCGATACCCTGAGTGCGTGCTTCGTTGATGTACCTGACAACCTTGGCGGTGTTGTTCAGTTCATTAGAAAGCACCGCTGCCCAGAAGTGAGTTGCGTAATGGGCCTTAAGAAACGCGGTCTGATAAGCGAGATAGCCGTACGAAAATGAGTGAGCGCGATTAAACGCGTAATCGGCGAAGCCTTCAAAGCTTATCCACAACTTCTCGAGCCTGCCCGCGTGATGCCCGCGCTCGATCGCCTGCCTCAAAAACTTTTCCTTGTGCTTGTCGAGTTCTTCGCGCTTCTTCTTGCCCATCGCGCGGCGCACCAGGTCGGCTTCGCCCAGCGAATAACCCGCGAGCTTCTGAAACACGGCCATTAGCTGTTCCTGATAGACGCATATCCCGAGCGTGTTACCCATGATCTCTTTCAACTCGGGAAAGTCGTAACGCACCTGGCGCCGGCCGTGCCGGCGCTCGATGAAATCGTCCACCCATCCGCTATCGATCGGGCCGGGCCGGAACAGCGCGTTGAGCGCCGACAGATCCTCGAGCCCTTCGGGTTTGAGTCTTCGGCAGAGATCCCTCATCCCGCCGGATTCAAACTGGAAAATCGCTTCGGTCTTGCCTTCGCAGAAGAGTTGAAGCGCGCCCTGGTCGTCGAGGGGAATCTTAGCCAGGTCGATCGTCGCGCCTGTTTCGCGCTCGATCGATTTGAGGCAGTCGTCGATGATGGTCAGCGTAGTCAGCGCCAGGAAGTCCATCTTCAACATCCCGGTCTTTTCGAGATCGTTCATCGGAAACTGCGTCGTTATTTCATCTCGCGCGGTCTTTGATATCGGAACCAGTTCGTAAAGCGGCTTCGGGGAAATGACAACACCGGCCGCGTGCACCGAAGCGTGACGCGAGCAGCCTTCGAGCCGCTGCGCTATTTCGATCACGTCGCGAACTCGCTCGTCGGTGTTGATTGCGCGTTTGAGTTCAGGGTTCTGCTTGATGGCTTCTTCGATCGAGACATTCCGCCCGCGAACCGGCGGAGGGATCATCTTCGCAATCTTGTCGACCTCCGAGTAAGGCATCTCGAGCGCGCGTCCTACATCTTTTATCGCCGCTTTCGAAGCCATCGTTCCGAAAGTGCTGATCTGAGAAACGTGATCGCGCCCGTAATAGTCCGCCACGTAGTCGATGACTCTCTGGCGTCCGCGAACGCAGAAGTCTATGTCGATGTCGGGCATCGAGACTCGCTCGGGATTCAGGAAGCGTTCGAAAAGCAGATCGTATTGAAGCGGATCAAGATCGGTGATCCTCAGGCAATAAGCCACGAGCGAGCCCGCGGCCGACCCGCGACCGGGACCAACCGGAATGTCATTCTTTCGCGCGTATGCGATGAAATCCCAGACGATCAGAAAGTAGCCGGCATAGCCCATCTTATTGATGACCGTGATTTCCTGTTCGAGCCGTGCGCGGTAATCATCGAAGTCGTTCTTGCGATCGGGCCGGTCTTTTATCTGCTGCCAACGTTGTTCCAGTCCGGCTTGAGTTTGCTTGGCGAAATAGCTCTCGACCGTTTCGCCGTCCGGCACGCGATACTCGGGCAGGTGGTTCTGGTTCTTTGGCAATTCGAGTTCGCACATTTCGGCGATGGCTACGGTGTTCAGAAGCGCCTGTGGCAATTCATTGCCGAAGATCTCCCACATCTCGGCAGCCGATCGAAAATAAAACTCGCCTTCTTTGTACTTGAGCCCGCGTTTTTCATTGACCGTCTTGCCGGCGCCGATGCAAACGAGGATATCGTGCGCGCGCCAATCATCCTGCATCAGGTAATGACAATCGTTGGTCGCGGCGAGCGGGATTCCGGTCTTCTTCGACAGCGCGATCATTCCGGGGATCACGGTGTCAACTTCTTGTTCGAGCCCGTGGTTCTGCACTTCGAGGTAATAATTGCCCTTGCCGAGAATGTCCTCGAACTCTTTTGCCTGGCGCGCGGCTTCGTCGAATTTGTCGGTGAGCAAGAGCGACGAAGGAACTCCGGACAGGCAAGCCGATAGCGCGACGAGTCCTTCGCCGTGCGCCGCCAGCAGTTCTTTGTCGATGCGAGGCTTGTAGTAGTAGCCCTTTGTGAAAGAGAAAGAAGATAGCTTGGCGAGATTCTGATACCCGGTAAGATTCTTGGCGAGCAGGATTATGTGATTCGTGCCTTTCTCTCCCGAGGCATCGCCTCGATCGGTGTGCTTGCCTCGGGCGATGTAGGCTTCCATGCCGATGATGGGCTTGATGCCCGATGACTTCATCTGATTGTAGAAAGAGATCGCGCCATAAAGGTTTCCGTGATCGGTGACCGCCACGGATCGCGCACCGAGTTGCTCGGCGCGTTTCGCAAGCGGCTTGATCCGGATGGCGCCGTCCAGCAGACTAAAGTCAGTGTGCAGATGAAGATGTACAAAATCCTTTTCGTTCATGGCCGGTTTCTTTATATACTTTAATCCGGTTAGCAGAAGCTTAACCGAGCATGCCGCTCTTGCTCAGTCTTTCACAACGGACGCTTCGTTCAGATTTATCCGTACTGCGGTTTTGCAGTCTAGCACGCCCGGCGACCGGTGTATACCGCAAGTTGTGGGGGACCGCCGCCGATCCCCAATATATTGATTGAGTCCGGTGAATGTTCTGGAGTATGCTATGTGCCGTTGCCGTGGTTTGACCGCTCAAATTTTTGACGATAGTTGCCGATAGGCTGGGGGTAACGCGATGACAATCAAACTCTCACTTCAACGAACCTCACTCATTCTTCTTGCAGCGTTGCTGGTACTGATCGCGCTTCCGTACGATCATACGCGACCTGATACCGCCGCCGTTTCTCCATTGAGTCGTGCTACTGAAAGCGAGGCCACGCCGCTGCCGGTGTTCTTCGAGCCCAACCGCGGTCAATCGGATGACGACGTCAGATTTATCGGCCGCGGAAACGGCCTTGCTCTGCTTCTGAAATCTACCGAAGCAGTGATTGGACTGCGTGCCCCAGTCGAAAGTGATGCGCCAAAGGAAAAGGCAACCGTCACCGCGCGAGTTTCGATGAAGCTCGAAGGCGCGAACGCGTCATCGCTTATGTTTGGAACAGACAAACTAGACGGGCGAGTCAACTATTTCCTCGGCAATGACCAGTCAAAGTGGTTGCGGGATGTTGAAACCTACTCTCGTGTTTGTTACCCGGCTGTTTATTCGGGGATTGATTTGGTGTTTCACTCGGCGGAGCTGCAACTCGAATACGACTTCAATCTTGCAGCGGGCGCAGACCCCTGCGCAATAAGACTGAGATTCGATGGCGCCGATGAAATGAATATCGATTCCAGCGGGGCGCTGGTGATTCGTACCGCGGCGGGAGAGCTCAAGCACCAAAAGCCTGTGGCTTATCAGGAAGCCGCGGGAGAGCGCAGTGAAGTAGCAGCCGAGTTCACACAGCTCCGCGACGGTGCGATCGGTTTCACCGTCGGCGACTACGATTCGACGAAGCCGCTTGTGATCGATCCGACGCTGGTCTTTTCATCTTATCTTGGTGGCATGGCCGCCGACACCGGCCGGTCAATGCTGGCTCTGCCGTCCGGAGAAACTCTGATAGGCGGCGATTCGTTCTCATCGGACTTTCTGACGAACGCGACGACAAACAATTCTGATGTGTTTGTTGGCAGGCTCACAAAGAATGGCGGAACTTTTAGCTATCTTTTTTTTGGAGGGAAGGGCAATGACATTGCCACTGGACTCGCTACCGATGCGACGGGCAACTTTGTTTATTTGGCCGGGTTCACCGAATCGACCGACTTCCCGATATTCAAATCCGTAAACTCGGCGCTTGCCGGACCCTCGGACGCGTTTGTGGTTCTGCTGAAGCCCGCGGAAAGCGCAATTTTGTCTTCGAGTCTGGTCGGTGGGAGCGGACAGGAGACGAGTGTCAGCGTAGCCGTGGACACCGCCGGCAGCGCTTATCTGACCGGGCGGACCACCTCTCTGGATTTTCCAACGCAGGGGGCGATTCAGCCGGCCTACGGAGGCGGCGACTCTGATGCTTTCGTTACCAAACTGTCCACCGACGGTGCATCGCTCGTATACTCAACCTACCTTGGCGGCACCGGGACCGAGAACCTGCTCGCCAGAACCGGAATCAAAGTCGACTCGTCCGGCAATGCATTCGTCGTTGGCGATACCCAGTCGGGAAACTTTCCAACGTTGGGCGCACTGCGGGCCGCGAAATCAGGTCCGGCTGCGACGTTTGATGGCTTCATCGCGAAGATCAATCCGACCGGCTCCGGTTTTGTGTTCTCTACTTTCTTGGGTGGAAGCGACGACGACTTCGCCACCGCTTTGGCAATAGACGGAACCGGCAACTCTTACATAACCGGGCGTACCAGGTCGACCAGCTTCACGGGGTCTTCGGCGGCTCGCTCCTCGACGTCGAATTCGGATGCGTTCGTCGCCAAGCTCAACGCGACAGGCTCAGCTCTGACATATCTCACATTTGTCGGCGGGAGCCCCGGGGACGAACAGTCAAACGCAATCGCAATCGACACCGCGGGAGTGGCCGTGATTGCGGGGAGCGCGGGCTCAGGACTCTCGACTGCGAACGCTATTCAATCGTTCTTCAAGGGCGGCCAGTCTGATGCGTTTGTTGCGCGGCTCACACCGGCCGGCGTCGTCAACTTCTCGACTTATCTCGGCGGAAGCGGCGATGAAGTTGCAAACGGCGTCACGCTCGATTCCGATGGCCACATATTCCTGGACGGATTCACCGACTCGCAGGATTTCCTGGTGTTCGCAGCTCTTCGAACTACGAACAACGGCGGCCGCGACATTTTCCTTGCGCGAATCGATCCGGACGAGGCCGTCAACAGGCCAGTTTTACTCCAGGCGATTTTCAGCGGCAAGAGCCTCATTCTATATGGTCAGAACTTTGACGATGGCGCGAAGCTGCGCGTCAACGACGAACAAGAAAAAACTCGTAACGGCGACCCTGATCCAAGTGAGGTCCTGGTAGCAAAGAAAGCCGGCAAGCACATCAAGGCCGGTCACACGGTACAACTCCAGGTCGTGAACGCGAACGGCAAGGGATCCAATTTGCTCTTCGTGACCAAGCCCTTGTGAACTAGCCGATAGCTAGCTAAGCCGGAGAGCCGAGATTAAGGCCGGGGTGGGTGCCTGAGCATCGCGCCTCGGCGCCGATGAATGGCTTGAACTTATGCCAGCGCAAATTCTCTTTCAGCGAGAATTCGATTCGCCTACAAAAAGAATGCCCTTCCAACTTTTTCTGCTATTGACACGGTGATAGAATCCCGCCAGCAAAACACTCAGTTCGCAGCGAACTAACCCAAAGGCGAGAGAAGGCATCAACGCGGACTTTGGTCCGCGCCACTCGGGATCGGAGATCTTGCCATGCGTGAAATAACAATTGGAATCGGAGGAGCCGCAGGCGACGGGCTGGACAAATCCGGAGACACGCTCGCCAAGACCGTGTCGCGGCTCGGGCTCTACGTGTACGCGTACAACAGTTATCAATCGGTGATTCGCGGCGGACATATCTGGTTGCGCGTGCGAGTCGCCGAACAGAAAGTGTATTCGCACGGCGACGGATTGAACGTGCTGATCGCGTTGAATCAGGATTCGATCGAGCGCCACGCGCCCGAAGTGGGTTCCGGCGGCGCGGTAATCTACAACTCAGACAAGCTGAAGCTCGATCCGGTGCTTCTGAGGGACAACGTTCTATCCGTGCCGTTGCCGATGGCGACCTTGACCAGGCCTTTCGGAAAAGTTCAGCCGGTCATGCAAAATACGGTTGCGCTTGGCGCGCTGATGTTTCTGACGGGACTCGATTTCGATACCGCCGCCGGCGTGTTGGAAGATACCTTCAAACACAAGGGGCAGGCGGTGATCGATCAGAACGCCGGCATCGCGAGAGCGGGCTACGATCACGCGAAGGAGAATTTCGTCCCGCTTGGATATGAGTGGACCTTCACGCGAATCGCGCGGCCGTTCATCACCGGAAACGAAGCGATCGCGATCGGAGCCGTGGCCGCGGGCTGTAAGTTTTATTCGGCCTATCCGATGACCCCCGCTTCTTCGATCCTGCACTGGATGGCCAATCACGCCGAACAGTGCGGAGTGGTGGTGAAACAATGCGAGGATGAATTGGCGGTCGCGAACATGGCTATCGGAGCGGGCCAGGCCGGCGTGCGAGCGATGTGCGGAACGTCGGGCGGCGGCTTCGCGCTGATGACCGAGGCTATCGGGATGGCTGGAATGATCGAGGCTCCCGTCGTCATCGTCGAAGTGCAGCGCGGCGGGCCATCGACAGGCGTGCCGACCAAGACCGAGCAGGCTGATCTGAATCAGGTGTTCGGCGCTTCACAGGGCGACTACCCGCGAGCCATCATCGCTCCCACCGACACCGCCGACTGTTTTTATTCCGCCGTCGAAGCACACAACCTTGCTGAGAAATATCAACTGCCGGTGACGATCATCAGTGATCTCCTCCTGTCGGAACATCCTGAAACGATCGAAGCTGATGCGCTCACGAACGACGTTCCAATCGAGCGCGGCGAGTTCGTGCGTGAATGGCCCGGGACCAACGGTCCATACAAGCGCTTCGAGTTTACTCGAAGCGGCGTGTCGCCACGCGCGGTGCCGGGAACTGAGAACACGATCTACGTTGCGGCGACCGACGATCACGACGAAGAGGGGATTTTGATCAGCGACGTGTTCACGACTTCGGCGGTTCGCCGCAAGGCTCAGGAAAAACGAATGAGGAAGATGGACGGTCTGCTTAAGGACCTCGAGCCGCCCGCGATCGAAGGTCCATCCGACGCCGATGTGACCTTGATCGGGTGGGGCTCGACTAGAGGTGTGATTCACGAAGCGATCGCGCTGCTTGCCGGCGAAGGAGTCCGTGCGAATCAACTTCAGTTCAAATATCTAGTTCCGTTTCACGTTAAAGAAGCGAACGAGATTCTTGGCCGCTGCAGGAAAACAATCTGTGTGGAAGGAAACTACACCGGCCAGTTCGCGCGTCATCTGAGGGCTGAGACCGGCTTCTCGGTTCACGATCAGATTCTCAAATACGACTGCGAGCCTTTCGAACCTCGTCAAATTGTCGAAGAGGTGAAAGCAATCCTGGACGGAAGGGCGCGAAGCCGGGACTTGACGATGGATGAGGCCCGCGACATGGCTTATCACTACATCCGCAGCCGTCTGAACGAAACTTTGCGGCCGGGCGTCATCAGCCAGCAAGAGAGCAACGGGTTCGACGAAGCGGTATGGAACGTCGAGATTGTCTCGCGGGAATCCGGAGATAAGCGCGGCGATCTGTTGATTGGAATTGAAACCGGCTCGACCTATTCGTGGCGGCCTGTAGCTTAGGATTCGATATAGCAGTTTGTAGTCCGGCCTTCAGTCAGGCGGAAGTTAGCAGGCACCCAATGGGCCGAACCACAAACCCATCAATGGAGGATTTATGGCGACGATGATTGAGCTGCCGATTCAAACCTACGACAGCATTGTCGATCCCGACTGGTGTCCGGGTTGCGGCGACTTTGGCGTGTTGAAGGCGCTCAAGGTAGGCGCGGGCAAACTCGGAATCAAGGCAAAAGACCTGGTTGTGATCTCAGGCATCGGCTGCTCATCGAATCTGCCGGGCTTCATTCACACCTATGGAGTCCACAGTCTTCATGGGCGCGCGGTGGCTGTCGCGGAGGGAATCAAGCTCGCCAATCACGATCTCAACGTCGTGATCACCGGAGGCGATGGCGACGGCTACGGGATCGGGATCGGTCACTTTATTCATGCAATGCGACGCAACATCGATATCACGTACATCGTGATGAACAATCAGATCTACGGGCTGACGACCGGCCAAGCTTCGCCAACAACGATGAAGGACATGCGAACCAAGTCGACGCCGCGCGGCAACGCTGAAATGCCGATCAATCCTATCGCACTTGCGCTCGTGTCGGGTGCGACCTACATCGCTCGCGGATTCTCGGGCGTTCCCGATCATATGGCGAACCTGATCGCGGGCGGAATCGCGCACCGCGGCTTTTCTCTGATCGACGTATTCAGCCCGTGCGTCACCTACAACAAGCTGAATACGTATCCGTGGTTCAAGGAACGTGTATACAAGCTCGAAGACGAAGCCGGCTATGATGTAACGGACGCCGATGCTGCCGTTCAGAAGTCATTCGAATGGGGTGACCGGATCCCGATAGGTTTGTTTTACAAAGGCGACCTTCCTACGTATGAAGACAGCGAACCGGCTTTCAAACAGGGACCTCTAGTGAATCACAAGCTCGGTCTCGATCGAGATACATTTGATCGATTTATGAGCGAGTTCCTTTGATACTGCAATTGAAAGGTCCGCGGCGCGTCAACTAGAATCCTCGAATGACCGAGAACCCGCCGGGACGAGCCGTGGGCTACGTCGAGCTTCTCCGCGGCAATCACGACTTCCGCCGGCTGTTCATCGGGGGGCTCGTCTCGCAGACGGGCGACTGGTTCAACTCGGTTGCCCTGCTTACACTTCTACTTTCACTCACCGGCTCGGGCGAAGCAGTCGGCTACATTCTAATCATCAAATTGCTGCCTTCGTTTTTCGTCGGACCGCTTGCGGGCGTGGTCGCGGATCGGTTCAATCGAAAAACGATAATGATAGTCGCCGATGTGCTTCGAGGATTCATCGTGCTCGGCTTCCTCGTTGTGCAGCGTCCGGATCAGGTGTGGCTGGTGTACGCGATTGCGGCTGTCGAAATCGCCATCTCGACGTTCTTTGATCCGGCAAGGTCGGTGGCAATTCCCGGCATCGTCTCGCGAGCTGAGTTGATCTCCGCAAACGCGTTGTCGAGCGCTTCGTGGTCGGTGACGCTCGCGCTGGGAGCGGCGCTCGGTGGACTGGTGACGGATGCCTTTGGCCGCAACACCGCGTTTGTGATCGACTCGCTTTCGTTCTTCGCATCCGCGGCGTTCATTGCGGCGGTGCGCATTCGATCTTCGACTAGCACGCGAAGCAAACACGTTTCGTTGGCCGGCGCGACCGGCGTGACCGACCTGATCGAAGGCGCGCGCTACCTGAAATCAAATCCGCGAGTGATGGCGTTGTTGCTCGTTAAGAGCGGCTGGGGGCTTGGCGGCGGAGTGCTGTTGCTGCTGACGATTTATGGCAAGCAGATATTTCCGATAGGCCGCGACGGCGCGGCTTCGATCGGTTTGCTCTATGCGGCTCGCGGAACGGGCGCGCTTATAGGACCGGTGATCGCGGGTATGATCTCGAGCGGCGTTCCTCGCACGATGCGGCGCGCGATCACCATCGCGTTTTTCGTGTCAGCCACTTTTTATTTGTTTTATGCGCAATCGCCATCGCTTGTCGTTGCGTTGATCTGTGTGCTCGGCGCCCACTCCGGAGGAAGCATTCAATGGGTGTTCTCGACTACGTTGTTGCAGATGACGGTGCCGGACAGGTTTCTCGGCCGGGTGTTCGCGCTCGAGATGGCGCTGTTGACGTTGACGATGTCGATTTCTACTTACGTGACAGGCTGGGGAGTTGACTATCCGGGACTCGGCGCGCGGCGAATGGCGACGGTGCTGGGCATCGCGTTTGCTGTTCCGGGCGTAGCGTGGTTGATGTTGCAGAAGTGGCTCGATAGAGAAGACACAAAAGCTCGCGTGCCCTCTTTGCTGGATGTTGAACCGGCGACCGAGACTTCTTATCCGCCCGTTTGACATGTTGCCATCTGGCGAATGTTGTTGACTTGCCCTTTGCCGGAATGCTATTTAATCCTCCAACATGAAAATGTTTTGACTCCAACCAAATCCTTCCCGGCGCTCTGCGATACCAATCCCACAGCGCCGAGTGAAACGACGCAGCGGTCGCGAACCTGACCCGAGCGTCCAACGTTCTCAATTACTGTTCTCAACCAATAGCTGAAGGGCCTTTGCATGCAGGCAGGAAAAGAAGAACAAGTAACGGCATCGACATATCAACATCGCGGCCATGCTTCAAGACTCGGACGTTGGGCGGGCTTTCTCCGCGAAGCAGTCGTCGGTTCGCAGCGCGACTTCACCGAAGGCCCGATCGGACCCGCGATCTTTCTTCTCGCCGTTCCGATGGTTCTCGAGATGATGATGGAATCGCTGTTCGGCATCATCAACGTCTACTGGGTTTCACATCTCGGCGCCGATGCAACCGAAGCGACTGCCACTGTCGGAATAACGGAATCGTTGTTGACCATGGTGTTCGCGGTTGCGATGGGACTCAGCATGGCGACGACGGCTACGGTTGCGCGGCGCATAGGCGAGAAGGACGCGGCCGGCGCATCGGCCGCCGCGTTTCAATCGATCATCCTCGGTGTGATCGTTTCGATTCCGGTAGCGATCATTGCGATCGCATTTGCGCCGCAGATGTTTCGGCTGATGGGCGCCTCCGATGGCGTGATGAACACCGGGACGGGCTACGCGAAAGTGATACTCGGCGGAAACGTTGTGATCATGCTTTTGTTCCTGATCAACGCGGTCTTTCGAGGAGCCGGTGATGCTTCGATAGCGATGCGTGTTCTTTGGATTGCCAACGCGATCAACATCGTATTGGACCCTTGCCTGATTTTCGGTCTTGGCCCATTCCCAAAACTTGGAGTGACAGGCTCGGGAATCGCGACGACCATTGGCCGGGGCACCGCGGTACTCGTTCAGCTTTGGTTCCTGTTCAGCGGAAGAGGGCGCGTGAAGATCGAATGGCGGCAGGCGCGAGTGAATATCGAAGTGATGATGCGCCTGGTTCGCATCTCGCTTGGAGGGATGTTTCAATTTCTTGTCGCAACCGCGAGCTGGCTCGGGCTTGTGCGAATAGTGGCGGTGTTCGGCGATGCGGCGCTTGCGGGCTACACAGTCGCGCTGCGAATCATTATCTTCGCGATTCTGCCGTCGTGGGGAATGAGCAACGCGGCGGCGACGCTCGTAGGTCAGAACCTTGGTGCAAAGAAGCCCGCGCGGGCCGAGCGTTCGGTGTGGGTGACGGGCTTTGCGAATATGTGTTTTCTGGGATTGGTGGCGATCACCTTCGTTACGTTCGCGGAACGGTTGATTGGCATATTCACTACCGATCCGGCGGTCGTGCCTTACGGCGTTGCAGCGTTGCGATTCATAAGCTACGGATACGTGTTCTACGCATACGGGATGGTTGTGGTGCAGTCGTTCAACGGAGCCGGCGACACGAACACGCCGACTCTAATCAATCTGGCTTGTTACTGGCTGATTCAGATACCGCTGGCCTACAGCCTGGCGATACCCCTGGGATTCGGAGCGAAAGGAGTGTTCGCCGCGATCACGATAGCCGAGTCGTTGCTGGCCGTGGTCGCGATATTGGCGTTTCGCCGCGGCACCTGGAAGACGCGCGAAGTTTAGGGGCGAGACTCTATTGCTGAGCCATTGCCGCGGATGCGTTCTGGTTGACTTCCAGATCGCGCTTTATCGCGTCGAGTATTCCGTTGATAAATTGAGTCGCTTCGAAGGTCGAGAAACGCCGCGCGATTTCGAGAGCTTCGTTGATTACCACGGTCTTTGGAGTGTCGGACTCGAAGAGGAATTCGTAGATCGCGAGCCGCAGGAGATTTCTGTCGACGACCGCCATGCGCTGGATGCGCCAGTTCTCAGCGCGCCGCTTTATCAGCGCGTCGATTTCATCCAGATGTGAGATCGCCCCGAGCGCGAGCTTATCCGAGAACTCGTGAGGGACGTTACCCATGTCGTCGCCAAACGCTTCCCAGTAGCCGCGAGTAAGCTCCTCGACGGACGGCCGAGCTACATCGTATTGAAAGAGCATCTGTAAGGCGCAAATGCGAGCCTTACGTCTGGCACCCATAATTCAAACCCTTTGTTCAAAATCGACCGCCACCAACCACACGAGGACAATCGAATTGCTTCGCATAATTCGTGGCCAACCGCCCACCTTCAGAATTCGCGATAGAGATTGACAAGCTCGACGGCCGTCATTGCGGCATCGAATCCTTTGTTGCCGGACTTGGCGCCGGCTCTATCGATTGCTTGTTCGAGATTGTCTGCCGTCACTACTCCAAGGGTAATAGGGAGGTTTGTTTCGAGAGAAACCTGGGCAATTCCTTTGAATACTTCCGCGGCGATGTACTCGTTGTGAGAAGTCTCTCCGCGAATGACTACACCGAGACAGATTATCGCATCGTACTCGTCGCTGAGTGCGGCCCGCTTGGCCGCCATCGGTAACTCGAAAGAACCCGGGACACGGATAATGGTTATGGCTTCAGTGGAAGCGCCAAGCCTCTCGAGAGCATCGGTCGCGCCGCCAATCAATCGGCTCACGATGAAGTCGTTCCAGCGGCTGGCGACAATCGCGACTCGCATTCCTTCCGCGCCGAGGCGTCCCTGGATCGTCTTAGCCAATCAGTTTCTCCTCTTCACCTGGCCGAAGCACCGCCGCTTTTTTCTTGCGACGTGAGTCAACATCAACTCAGGCGCCTTACTTTTCAATCAACAACTTTTATTCGAGTATAGTTTTCGGTTTTCAAGCATGTCAAGCGAGCCTCCATGTTGCGATGCGCGTCAGGTTTTTGCGCTTCAACTAACGAAAGAGAATGCGAGCTCGGGAGTTCGGCCACACTGCCGAGGCTGTGTGAAACTCCGAGGATTCCACGGGCTTGTCCCGTTGGAGGTTCACGATGGCTGCTATAACGAATTGCAAGCCACTTCCTAGAGATGCCACGGGCTTGCCCCGTGGAGATTCACGTGGCTGCTAACTTGACGGCGCGGTTATTCGGCGGTTAGCAGCGAGCGGGAAACCTCCACGGCGCCGTGGCATCCTCGGAGTCTTTGAATAGTCTCGCCTTGAGCAATATTAGCGCTGGCAGATTGCTTACGTTTCGACTATAAGTGTCCGAACAATTCGATCACCTCACAAAGGAGAAACCGGAATGAAAGTACAAAAGGACGGTAAGACCGTTACGATCGCGCGCGAAGAACTCGAAACGCTGGTCACGCACGTGGGCGCGCTCGAGAAGATTGTCAAAGCGCTTGAGAGCCAGGACGCGGCGGGCAAGCTTCCTCCGGAATTGCAGCGTTCCTGGGCGAGTCTCAAGAAGGTTCTCGACGCTGAGGAAGCGAAAGCGGCCGGCAGCGGTCCGACGCCGCGCGCTCGCAAGGTCAGGTGCTGCATTCTGCACAACGAACCTCTCACAAACCTGGTGAAGTGCCGGCAAACGAACACCACCTATGCATTCGCGCTGGCGGCCTGCGTCGCGGAGGCCCTACTCGGCGGATTCTCCGCGACGTTGGTTGCCGGAACCTGCGCTTCCGTCGACGCGTGTCCGTAATTCAAGTTGGTCTGATGTGAAGGCGCCACAAGCCAGGCCGTTAAGAGACTTGCTGTATTATTACTCCACGACTTTGCAACTTGGTGCCTTTGCGTTACGTTGTCTCGGTATCGGGAAAGTAACGAGCAGAGTTAACATGAGCGCAATCGCACCTCAACTCTCCATCCGCGAAGTTCTAATGCTGAAGCCTGTCCGCAGGCTGTGGGCGGCGCAGGTCGTCAGCGTGTTCGGCGACTTTCTGGCGATCTTCGCCGTGCTTAGCTACGTGTCGTTCAATCTGCACGGATCGGCTGCCCAGGTAACGCTCATCAGTGTTTCGTTCATGATTCCGTTCGCGGTCATCGGCCCGGTTGCCGGCGTTTTTGTCGATCGATGGAACGTCAAACGCACAATGATCGCGAGCGATTTGATTCGCGCGGCGCTTGCGCTTGCGCTGGTTGTGGCCGGAAGTCTCGGGCAGATCTATGCGATCCTTTTTTTGCTCAGCGTGGTGTCAACCTTCTTTGTACCGGCTCAGTCGGTCACGCTGCGAACAATCGTGCCGAAGGAAGGATTGCTCGCGGCCAATGCGCTGGTTCAGCAAGCGTTCCAGGTTATGCGAATCATAAGCCCCGCGCTGGCGGGCGCGATGGTCGGGTGGTTTGGAGCAAGCTCGTGTTACTACCTCGACACTGCGACGTTTTTGTTTTCCGCTTCGATGATCGCGACGCTGGTGATCGCGCGTGTGCCGGTGGTTCCGTCGAAGGACAGCCATCCGCTCAAGTCGGTTATCAACGATCTGCTTGAAGGCATCAAGTTCATCTTCACCCATCCGACGATCTCATTCGTCATCCTTGCGATGGCCGCGGGAATGTTTGCTGTTTCGTGCTTTGGCCCGCTGATCGCGGTCTATGTCCGTGATGAACTGCAAGCGACTTCGCTCGCGTTCGGGATTATCAATTCGCTGATTGGCGTTGGCATGATCGCCGGGACTTTGGTGTTGAGCCGCTTCGCCAAATCGGTTTCCAAGACTCATCTGGCGTTGTGGGGATTGTTCACGATGGGCGCGTTTGTCGTGGTGATGGCCGCGTTCAAGACGATTGCCGCGGCTGCGGCGGGAATGCTGGGGCTGGGCGTCGGTGTGATCTTCGTCATCGTAGCGGCGCAGACGCTTATGCAGGGTCAAACGCCGATTGAGTTGATCGGCCGGGTGAGCGGAAGCTTCATGGCTGTGCTATCGCTCGCGCAGTTGGTAGGCCTGGTGATATCGGGTTCGCTGGCGCAGACGCTAGGGATCAGGAATTTGTTTTACGCCAGCGCGGCGATGCTCTTTGTGATTACTGCTCTGGGCTATTTCCGCTTACCTCAGCAGCCGACGGTCACTGCCACGACACCACAGGAACAACCCGCGGATGGTGACTAACTCTCGCCTTGAAGGAAAGTAGATACGACTCGATTTGCTGCACTGACCCCGATCGGCGGGGAAACACTCACCGAAAGCCAAGACTCCGAGCCGGGTCACGCGTGGTTCTGATATGGGCTGAGATAGAGGGTTGAGTCGTAATCGATGATTGCCAGGCGCACTTTCTGTAACCACCCTTCACGTCCAAGCAGGTTGCGAGGTAAACCGTAGTCCTCCGCAAAATAAATCAGCGACTCGAACTCCAAACCGAGAGTGTGCAGAGTCAGCGTGTGGCCGTAGGCTGCCAGCGATCCAGCAAGCGTTTTGACGACAAGGCGGTCGCCTTTCTCTACCTCTATCCCAAGTTCCTCGGCAATCTCGCGCTGAAAGAGACAAACTTGTGCACCGGTATCGACCTTGGCGGCGGTGGTTACCACACGCTCACCTTGCCTCAACAGGACTTCGATGGTGATCCCGCCGGCAAGCGAATCGTATTGGCAGTGGAGATTGAAAGAGAGTTGATATGCCATCGCTAACCGAGGTTGATGACTGGCTGACTGTCACGCGGTTCAACGAAGACCACCAGTGCATCTGTATGCCCAGCGGTCCTGGTAGCGGCGAATACTTCCTTCGCATTGGTACTGGCGCTGATCAAGTCCCCGTATTTGACGGCGACCCATTGGCCAGCGTACTGGTCCCTGTGATCCGCCAACCATTGGCGATCTGCCGAGAAATCGCGCAAGCTGGCGGCGTGCGCCAAAGCACGACCCGCTTCTTCACCTTCACCGTTCTCAGGTGTTGCGTTCAACATTTCGCGCAGTTTGGCCCGCGCGTCCGGCGGCAGCGCTTCAATCTCTCGCAGCACTCGCTCGAATGTGATATCTGACATGGCTAACGCTCCTTGTCTCTCAGTCAACGTGCATATCATATCGCAGACGCCAGCCTCGGCCAACGCGCGTCCACGACCTCAGTTGGCTTCTCTCCGGAAGCCCTTGATTGTCTAAGCGGAGATCAATAGACTGCCGCTGTCTGTTGCGTATATCACGCACGAATCAGTCAAGCTAGGAATAGTTGACGCCAGTCAGGCCACGAGTCGCCCACGTTAGGGAGGAATGAGGAATGAAGACTTTATGGATAGTCTTGGGAGGAGTTCTCCTGCTCGCTGTGATCGCGACTTCAGTATACGGCGGGATCGTCTGGGCTCGCCGTCGCACCTACACGCGAGAGCGCTTTGCCTTTGCCGCGCTGACTACCGTCGCCTCGCTGACGGTGACTCTATTGACGTCTCTGGCCACAAAGAAAACACCGTGGCACATGGTTGCCGAAATTGGGCGACTTACCTTTGGCATTGACGTCAACATACCGGAATCGCGGTTGAGCGATCATGCCTTACTGATCCTCGTATACCTGATCGCCGTGTCCTTCATTTTGAAGCTCCACAGAAACTGGGACGGCGTCAAGAGTGTCGACCAGTACCAGCGAGAGCAGCGCAGCGAGTCGCCCAGCATTGTAACCGAGGGAGTGTCTGAGCTCCGCAGGATCAGTAAGCATGAGCCGCCCCCGGCGCATTACTCGCCGCCCAACTACAAGGATTTCATTAGCTCCCTGGAGCCGGTGACCGACTCGCTCGCGTGGAAGGATCAGGCTCGGGAGCTTCTGAGATTGTCTTCGTCTTCGTACGCATTCGACCCGGATTCAGGTTGGCATGACAAAGAAGGGTGCTGGGTTGGGAAGAACGTTGATACCGGTGACCTTGTCTTTTTGTACCCTTCGCAATCAGAGGTCGCAACAGGCGAGGTCGAAGAAGTGGTTCGCTACGCCGAGCGAATTGCTAAGGCTAGCGGCAAACAACCCGGCGAAATCATCCTTGCCCTGAAGACAGGTATCGGCAGCCACACCGTACACCAGAACGGCAGCACAATTCGCGTTGAGACCGAGTCTGCGCTGCTGGAGAACCTGGTTAACTTTTCCGACTACCAGAACGAAATCCGCAGGCGCGTTGAAGTAACTCGGCTACCAGACTCGGACCTCTCACTGGAAGATGTATACGTGCCGTCACAATATGGTCTTGGTGATCCCCAGGGATCGAGCGGCTCGGTCGAAGAATATCTCGTAGATTGGCTCCTCGAACCGAGCCAACGACAGACAGCACTGCTTGGTGAATACGGCCAGGGCAAGAGCACTTCGGCGTTGATGCTCACGTACCGAATCCTCTGCAGACAAGAGCTAAGGTCTGATCGGATTCCAATTCTCATCGAACTGCGAGGCAAGAGCCCAAGGAATCTAACCCCACTTGAATTGCTTGGGGCGTGGACCGCTCAATACAATATTAACGCTCAAGCTCTATTGCGACTGCACATTGCTGGCCGACTGTTACTGATCTTCGAGGGATTCGACGAGATGGCGCTGGTCGGTGATACGGAAATGCGGCTCAAGCATTTCAAAACGCTCTGGCAGTTTTGTTATCCGCAGGCCAAGATTTTGATTACGGGTCGACCAAACTTCTTCCTTGATGAAGAAGAAATGAAGGCGGCTCTGGGAATCAGTAAACCCATTGGCAACCGCCCTTATTGTGAGGCCATTCGGCTAGCGCCTTTTGACATCACGCAGATTGCGGAATCGTTGAGGGAACATGAGCCGTCGGTAAGAGATCAGATTTGTAACTTGGTAGAAAAGAACGATCGGTTCCGAGAGCTTGTTTCCAGGCCATCACTCCTCCACATAGTTGCTGTTCTTTGGGAGAAGGAGCACTTGTCGGAAAAGGTCGAGAAGCTTACGTCAGCATTTATTATGGACCTCTTCGTCCGTCACAGTTATACGCGGCAGGGACTCAAGGAAAGGGACTCGGGGGAGTTCATGGCGCTCACAACCTCCGAGCGCGAATTCTTTATGAGAGGTATCGCCGCCTACATGGCGGCCAAAGACCTACCGAACCAAATAAATGGGAGACAGCTCAACGAGTTGATTGAAGACCTTATCGCAGCTATGCCCGACTCTGTATCGACCGGATCTCCATCGATATCCATAGAAGTGACCGAGCCGCTCCGCAAACGACTTGAGGGCAAAGAACACGGCGTGGAACATGTGAAAACCGATGTCCGAGCTTGTGGTTTACTGGTTGATGATCCTTCTGCGTCCGGCACGTTCCGATTCGGCCACAAATCGTTCATGGAGTATCTATTCGCATCCATAGTTGCTGAGCGTATTGAGCGTGAGCAGTCCTCCGAGGTACGTGGGATCATGAAGGCAACAAATGCCAAGATCTCAGACATCTTGAACCTTCCTGTGTCAATCGAGTTCTTATCGGAACTCATGGGCACGGGGGGGAGCAGCAGCATTGAGCACGAGCGCATCATTGATCGCCGCTACTTAATTGGCGGAGACGGAGAAAGGCGTATAGCGAGTCGACTTCTTAAGACAATATCTGGCGTCAATGAATTCTCAATGGGGCTCAAGCGAATTGTGATAATCAACGACGTCCATACCATTTCGATGCGTCGCCGTGGCGGGCCACTTTGGCTTGCTCTGACGTCACTCCCGGGTTTATTAGTCTTGTTGGGGTTTGCAGGTTATTTTTCTTATATGATCGGTCGCCCTGCCGCTTCAGCACTCGCACTCCGGTACTTAACTGCGTTTACCGTAATCGTATCAATGTTCATTCTCTTGATCGGATTCTTCAGATCTTATCAATCGAGACATTGGCGGCAGATGCAGCTTTGGAACCGCCTCTGCAACGAGTTGGGCCTACCCGACCCGACCCTCCACCGCGTGGCGGGGACATGGATTCTCCCGTGGCTTAACGATGAGCCCTTCGATTACTACCTTGAGACTTACGGCCGGGTGACGCCAGCCGAACTCTAGCCGAAGCGAAACCGCAATCAGTATTGGACGCTACCGTGATGCGTGATGTACCTGCTCATTCTGGACCATGGGCGTAAACCTTTTCGTCAGGCAAATTGATATGACTCTGCTTCGACTGCTAGAATCAAGGATTCCGACAAGCGGTCAAGCGCTCACATGCGTCGCACAACCCGAAACGAGCAGGAATAAATGCCGGAAGAAGTCATCAGCGTTCGAGGCGCCCGAGTTCATAACCTACGAAACATCAGCGTCGATATTCCTCTCAACAAACTCACCGTCATCACCGGCGTGAGCGGCTCGGGTAAATCCAGTCTCGCTTTCGATACCATCTACGCCGAAGGCCAGCGGCGTTACGTTGAGAGCCTTTCGGCTTACGCTAGACAGTTTCTCGAGCGCATGGACAAGCCCGATGTCGATGAGATCGCCGGCATCTGCCCTGCAATTTCTATTCGTCAGAAGAACGCCACTCGCAACCCTCGCTCGACCGTGGCGACTCAGACCGAGATCTTCGATTACCTCAGACTGCTGTTCGCGCGAATCGGCACGACCTTCTGCTCCGAGTGCGGCGAAGAAGTGAAACGCGACACTCCTGAGTCAGCGGCCGACGTTGTGTTGCAGCTTGCGGAGGGCACACGCTTCTACGTTTTGTTTCCCGCCGCGGCTGGCATGGAAGAACAGGCGGCAAGCTCGAACGGCGCGGGCAAACAAAAAAAACGCGGAGCGAAGTCGAACGCGAGCCAACGAACGCGCATCGACGCGCACTTGATGAGCTTGATGCAGCGCGGCTTCACCAGGCTCTACAGGAATGGGCAAACGATCGAGCTTGCAACGCCCGACAGCTACACGGACAGTGATTTCGAAAATACTTTTGTGCTTGTCGATCGATTGGTTGTCAGCCCTGATATGCGAGCGCGGCTGGTTGACTCGCTGGAGGTCTGCTATCAGGAGGGCCACGGCCAGGCGATTATCGAAACCGCAAACGATCCGGCCGTTCGACTGGTTTTCTCAGAAGGCTTCGAGTGCAAGCGATGCGCGATTCGATATGCCGCGCCCGAGCCACAACTGTTCAGCTTCAACAATCCGTTCGGCGCGTGCCCGACCTGTCAGGGCTTCGGCAACACGATCGGGCTGGACCTGAATCTGGTCATCCCCAATCGCGAGTTGACACTCGCCGAAGGCGCGATCGAACCGTGGATGAAGCCACAATACGATTGGGCGCAAAAGGAATTGCTTCGCTTTAGCAAACAGGCCGGCATCCCCACCAATGTTCCGTTTCGCCAATTGACTCGCGAGCAACAGAAGACAATCGTTCAGGGACGAAATGGATTCGACGGTGTAACTGGCTTCTTCGACTGGCTCGATACAAAGAAGTACAAACTGCACGTGCGGGTATTTCTATCGAAGTATCGCGGCTACACGGTGTGTCCTGATTGCGGCGGCTCGCGTCTGCGGCTTGAAGCGCGATTGATTCGCGTCGATGGAAAGACTCTCCCCGAAGTGTGCGCGATGAGCGCCGCGGACGCTGCCGAGTTCTTCAACCGGATAAATCTCACCGAGGCTGAGCTGAGCATCGCTGACCGTTTGCTTCACGAGATTCGCAGCCGCTTGAAGTTTCTGATCGATGTGGGTCTTCAATATCTAACGCTCAACCGATTAGCCTCGACGCTTTCCGGAGGAGAGGCGCAGAGGATACAGCTCGCGACAAACCTGGGAGCATCGCTCGTAGGCGCGTTGTATGTGCTCGATGAACCGTCGATCGGATTGCATCCGCGCGACAACGCCAAGCTGATCGCGATTCTCAAGAACCTGCGCGACATCGGCAACACCGTGCTCGTTGTCGAGCACGAACCCGAAATGATGTTTTCATCCGACAAGATTATCGATATCGGCCCGGGCGCGGGTGAGCTTGGCGGTGACGTGGTCTTTCAGGGCACCATCGAGACGCTGCTCCAAAAGGGTCAGTCCCTCACCGCGAAGTACCTGCGCGGCGAACTGGAAATCAAGCCGCCAAAGAATCGCCGGCTGCTGGGTTCGCGCTCGCTCGAGATTCGCGGCGCAAGCGAGCACAACCTCAAGGGTATCGACGTCGATATTCCGCTCGGAATGATGGTGTGCATATCGGGCGTGTCGGGTTCGGGCAAGTCGACGCTCGTTCACGACATAATTTACGCCGGGATTAAGAAGCAGCGCGGCGAGTGGACCGGCCCGGTCGGTTCTTTCAGAAGAATCGACGGCGCCGCGTATCTCGATGACGTTGTGCTGGTCGATCAGTCTCCAATCGGGCGAACGCCGCGCTCGAATCCGGTGACGTACATAAAAGTCTACGATGCGATCCGCGACTTGTTTGCCTCGACACGCGAAGCGCTCACTCACGGATTCGACTCGTCGCACTTCAGCTTCAATGTGCCCGGCGGCCGTTGCGAGCGCTGCGAAGGAAACGGCGTCGAGATTAAGGAAATGCAGTTCCTGGCCGATGTCGAATTGATATGCGAAGAATGCAAGGGCCGCCGTTTCAAACAATCGCTGCTCGACGTGAAATACAAGGGCCGTTCAATTCACGATGTATTGAATATGACCGTGCGAGAAGCGCAGTTGTTCTTCGCGAGCGTGAATCGAATCGCGACCAAGTTGCGGGTGCTTGACGATGTGGGACTCGGGTATCTGAGGCTCGGGCAATCGGCGACAACGCTGTCGGGCGGTGAAGCTCAGCGCGTGAAGCTGGCGTCTTTTCTTTCGCGCCGAACGAGCGAGCGGACGTTGTACATATTCGACGAGCCGACGACCGGGCTCCACTTCGATGATATCAACAAGCTGCTCGCGGCTTTCCGGCAGTTGATCGACGCCGGCGGATCGATTGTGATCATCGAGCACAATCTGGATGTCATCAAGAGCGCGGACTGGATCATCGATCTCGGGCCTGAAGGCGGCGACGAAGGTGGCAACGTAGTCGTGGTCGGCCCACCTTCAACAATCGCCGAATTCGCGGGCTCACACACGGGCCGGTTCCTTCGCAAGGTCATCAAGTAATCTTCTTGTGTGCCCGAAAGCGACGCCTGTACGATGTAAATCTCCGAGCGAGGTCCCGCGAGGAGGTTCACACGCCGATAACGGAGGAGCGCTGATTCAGAATGGCGGTTAATATCAACGACTCGATAGCCGCGCCGAAAATCGACGATGAACTTCGCCGTTCGCTGAAGGAGCTTGCGGACATCAAGTTCGCGCTGGATGAAGCCGCCATCGTCGCCATCACCGATCAAACCGGGATCATCAAGTTTGTCAACGACAAGTTCTGCGAGATCTCAAAGTATTCGCGCGAAGAGCTGCTCGGACAGGACCACCGCATAATCAACTCCGCTTATCACCCAAAAGAGTTCATCCGTCATCTTTGGACGACGATCGCCAGCGGAAAAGTGTGGAGTGGAGAACTCAGAAATCGAGCGAAGGACGGAAGCATCTACTGGGTGGATACGACTATCGTTCCGTTTTTGAACGACAAGGGCAAACCATATCAGTACGTCGCGATTCGCCACGACATCACTCAACGCAAGCGCGCCGAAGAACAGCTTCGCGAGCAGGCTACGCTGCTGGATAATGCGCAGGACGCAATTCTGGTCAGGGACCTCGAGGATAACATTCTGTTTTGGAACAAGAGCGCCGAGAGAATCTATGGCTGGCCGGCCGCGGTGATTATCGGGAAGAACATCAAGGATACGATTTACAGGAACAGCCTGTCTCAATACGTGGAGGCAAAGCGCGCTGTCCTGGAAACGGGAGAATGGCAGGGTGAGCTCAAGCAGCTTACTAAAGACGAAAAAGAGATAATCGCGGAAAGCCGGTGGACGCTCGTGCGAGACGACCGCGGGGAACCGAAATCGATTCTTGTCATCAACACCGACGTAACGGAGAAGCGAAAAGTCGAAGCACAGTTTCTTCGCGCGCAGCGGATGGAAAGCATCGGCACTCTCGCAAGCGGCATCGCGCACGACTTCAACAATCTGCTGTCTCCGATTCTGATGTCTATTCAACTCCTGCAGCTCAAGATCAACGATGAAGAAGGTCAACGGCTGCTCGCGATGCTGCGCGCGAGCGCGGAACGTGGCGCAGGACTCGTCAAACAGGTTCTCTCATTCGCGCGAGGTGTCGAAGGCGAACGCATAACCCTGCAACCGCGACATCTCATAAAAGAGATAGTGAAGATCCTGGATGATACTCTTCCAAAATCTGTCGAGGTCGAGTTTGAAACCAGCGAAGACCTCTCGCTCGTCGCAGGCGACGCCACGCAGCTTCATCAGGTGTTGATGAACTTCTGCGTCAACGCGCGCGACGCGATGCCCGCGGGTGGCAAGCTCAAGATACGCGCCGACAACGTCCTCATCGATGAAAACTATGCCCGCATGAACCTCGAAGCCAAACCCGGCCGCTTCGTTGTCATCACCATAGCCGATACCGGTATGGGAATTCCGCCGGCGGTCATCAACAGGATCTTCGAACCTTTCTTCACAACTAAGGAACACGGCAAGGGTACAGGTTTGGGATTGTCCACAGCGATGGGGATAGTCAAAGGCCACGCCGGATTCATAAACGTCTACAGCGAACTGGACAAGGGGACTCAGTTTAAGATTTATCTGCCGGCTGTCGACACGCCGTTCAGCACCTCGGTGGCGGATCTATCCGCAGCTCTTCCCTATGGAAGCGGAGAATTGATATTGGTCGTCGATGATGAGATAGCGATTCGCGAAATCACCAAAGGCACGCTCGAGGCGTACGGCTATCGCGCGTTGACGGCTTCGGACGGGACAGAGGCGGTCGCGCTATATGCTCAGCACAAGGACGACATCAAGATTGTGCTGACTGATGTGATGATGCCGTATATGGATGGACCGCTGACGATACGCGCTTTGAAGAAACTGAACCCGCAAGTAAAGATCATCGCCAGTAGCGGACTTCCCGAGAATATCAAGCTGGCTGAAGTGAATGGATCGGTCAAACGATTCCTGCCGAAACCTTATACTGCAGAGAAACTGCTTACCACGTTGCGGGAAGTGCTCAGCGAAACCTGAGTCTTGTTGGTTACGCCGGTCCGCGAAAAGGAGCCCCTCAATGCCACAGACGCCGCATATCGAGCGGCATTTCACGTCCAGCGAAGTCGTGCGCGATCTCGTGATCGGAATGTCGGACGGTCTGACCGTTCCTTTCGCGCTTGCGGCGGGGTTGTCGGGCGCGGTTGATTCGACAAGCATCATAGTGACCGCGGGCCTTGCTGAAATAGCCGCCGGTTCAATTGCGATGGGGCTCGGCGGTTATCTCGCCGCCAAAAGCGACGCCGAGCACTATGCAAGCGAGCGCCGCCGCGAGAAAAAGGAAGTCGCGGAGATTCCCGAAGAGGAGCGCGAAGAAGTCGCCCAGGTCTTTCGTGAATACGGATTGTCTCGCGAGCAAGTCGAACCCGTCGTCGATGCCTTGAGCCAACATCCGAAAGCCTGGGTCGATTTCATGATGCGCTTCGAGTTGGGTCTCGAAGAGCCCAGGCCCGAGCGCGCGCTCATCAGCGCGTTTACGATCGGGGGCGCATACGTTGCCGGAGGGCTCATTCCGCTTGCGCCGTACATCGTGAGTTCGAATGCGCAAACCGCGTTGCTCTATTCGATAGCGGTGACATTGCTGGCGCTGTTTGTTTTCGGATTCATCAAGGGACGATTCACAACCGCAAAGCCGATGCGAAGCGCGCTTCAGACCGCTCTTGTGGGAAGCATCGCAGCCGGCGCGGCTTATGCGATCGCGCGAGCGATTTCGTAATCGAACTCCGGTCTCTGGTCTCCAGTCTCCGGTCTTCAGTCTGGTTTTCTTATGCCTTCTGATTCACCTGTCATAGAATTTCGCGGCGTCTCGAAAAGCTTCGACGACAAGCAAGCGCTCGCCGACATCAGCTTTCAGCTCGGACGCGGCGAGACAATTTGCATAACCGGCGTCTCCGGTTCGGGGAAGTCCGTGCTGCTTAGAGTAGCTTCGGGGCTGGACCTTCCTGATGAGGGTGAGGTGCTGGTCAAGGGCGGCGAAATTGGCGCGCTCGATGAAGCCGAACTGTTGGCGCTTCGCAGCGCGACGATGGGCATGGTCTTCCAGGAACAATCGCTGTTCACTGGAATGACCGTCTTCGAGAACACGGCATATCGCCTGGATGAACATGAGTGGGCCGAGGAAGATCAGGAGCGAGCGGTTAGCGAAATACTTCGCTTCGTTGGGTTGGAAGAGGAGATCGACAAGCTTCCCGAGGAGCTTTCGATTGGAATGGGCCGGCGGCTCGAGTTTGCGCGCGCGCTGGTCGGCTGGCCCGAGATCATGTTATTTGATGAGCCGACTTCCGGACTCGATCCGATCAACTCGCGCATCATGTTGGATCTGGTAATTCGCGCGCGCGACATTCATCACATCTCGTCCCTGTATGTAACAAAGGAGCTTCACGAGATCCCGTACCTCGCCGGCCACCGCGCGGTGAAGAACGAAACGGGCGAGATCGATATCCAGGAGGCCGCGGCGGACATTCGGGTGATGGTTCTGGATGAAGGCCGAGCCGTGTTCTTCGCCGCCGCGGCGGAGTTTGAAGCGTCCCATTTGCCGGCCGTTACTCGGATCACACATCCGTCCGCCAGCGCGCCGCCTTCGGATTCGTACATCGCGGACCCGTGGGGTCGAAGCAAGAAACCGGGCGGGGACTAAGCTCAGTACTCAAACATTCGAGCGAGTTGACAACGCGCATGGCCGCTCGAAATACTCTCGGGGTAATCAAATCGTTCCGCAAAAAAAAGGAGCAATCAATGACAGCATCAATGCCATCAAATATCACGGTTCGCGAAGAACTCTACATCAACGGCGAATGGGTCAAACCGGCGGGCACGGGAATGCTCGATGTAATCAACTCGACCACCGAAGAAGTGATGGGCCGAATTCCCGAGGGCACACCCGACGATGTGAATCGCGCGGTGGCCGCCGCCCGCGCCGCATTCGAGTCCTGGTCCGCGACTTCAGTCGAGCAACGCGCGGCGATGCTTGGAAAGATCGCGAGTGGCCTGTCGGCTCGGCAAACTGAAATTGCAACTGTCATCGCGAATGAAGTCGGCATGCCCCTGCCGCTGGCGACGATGGTGCAAGCGGGAATGCCGGCGATGGTGATGGGCGCTTACGCGAAGATGATCGGCGAGTATTCGTTCGATGAACAGATCGGCAACTCGCTGGTCGTGCGCGAGCCGGTCGGCGTTGTGGGATGTATCACGCCGTGGAACTTCCCGCTGCATCAAGTGGTCGCAAAGATCGCTCCGGCGCTGGCCGCGGGTTGCACGGTCGTGTTGAAGCCAAGCGAGGTCGCGCCGCTGACAGCTTTTATTCTGGCTGAAATCTGCGAAGAAGCCGCGCTGCCCGCTGGAGTGTTCAACCTCGTGACCGGGCTTGGTCCGGTGGTTGGCGAAGCGCTCGCCGCGCATCCCGATGTCGACATGATTTCGTTCACCGGTTCGACTCGCGCGGGCAAACGCGTGAGCGAACTCGCTGCGCAGACGATCAAGCGCGTTGCGCTCGAGCTTGGCGGCAAGTCCGCGAGTGTGATTCTCGACGACGCCGATCTCGAGAAAGCTGTGAAGGGAAGCGTCAACAACTGTTACTTCAATTCGGGGCAGACTTGTTCGGCTCACACGCGGTTGCTGGTGCCGCGCGACAAATATGACGAAGCCGTAGCCCTGGCGAAAGTTGCCGCTGAAAGCTTCACCGTGGGTGATCCGCGCGAAGGCAAAGCCAAGCTCGGGCCACTGGTGTCCGAAGTCCAACGCGATCGCGTTCGCAGCTACATCAACAAAGGCATCTCCGAAGGCGCGACTCTTGTGACCGGGGGCGCGGAGGCTCCGGATGGTTTAGAGAAAGGATTCTTCGTCAGGCCGACAGTCTTCGCGAATGTGAATAGCGATATGACCATCGCGCGCGAGGAAATCTTCGGGCCTGTGCTCTCGATCATTCCTTACGAAGATGAAGACGATGCGGTGAGAATCGCCAACGACACCGTTTACGGTCTTGCGGGCGGAGTCTGGTCAGGCGATGTCGATCGGGCGAAGCGAGTCGCGCGCAGATTGCGCACGGGACAAGTAGACATCAACGGCGGCAGTTTCAATCCGATGGCTCCCTTTGGAGGATTCAAACAGTCGGGTAACGGCCGCGAGATGGGCAAGTATGGTTTGGAAGAGTTTCTGGAAGTGAAATCGCTTCAACTATGAGGCGATCAGAGCGGCAAGAAAATAGTCCGCCGTGTGCCGGATGCAGCAACGACAGTCGGCCAACTTGGCGAGTCGCTGACCATTGAACGCGAAGCTCGGTGGTCGGCGACGCACTCGCAAGATGATGTCTCAGTGGCGCGAAGGTCGGCGAGCAATTCGGCTCGTTCCGACGAATGCGCTGATCACCAGTTTTCTCAGCTTCAATTCATACAGCGCCTCCTGCATTTCCGCCGAAGCGCTAACCGCCGACCTGTCTTGTGTCTCGCGAGTCATCTCATCCGATATCGCACGTATCAACATGTTCACACGATCAAGCTCCTGAGTTCGATTCACCCGATTTAACATAAGCCCACCTTTCCTGATTCGGCCGCATTTTCGTTTGGAGTTTTAGTGCTGCACCCGACGTTTGGCAATGACCGTGCCACGCGCGTGCGGGCTGGCTCGCGCTGCTAAGTGACGCAATATCAACAAAGTTCTGGGGAGGCTACCCGCATAGGTAGCAGACTTTGTCAGCATCCTTATGACAGATACTGTGTAGCGTCGCGCGGGACCTTCGGCCGGTTGTGTCAGGATTACCGAGCGGCCTTGAAATTCATGCGGAGTGTCGAACTTGTACCTGGGTGTTCGAGGGGAGATGGCAACTTTGCGTGGACAAAAGAGAGGCCAGAAATGCGGAGGAGCCATGACCACTATCACGCTGGAAAGTGACAGCAGCCACAGCCCTCCGTTTCGCATTACTGCAACGAGCGTTCCTTTCCATTGTGCTCAAGATAGCTAAAGGAAGGATGGATTTGCGAGTATCGCTTGTGAAAATCCGCATGGGCTGGGTGAAAAATTCCCCGTAGCCGAGGCGGAATGCTGTGTCAAAATCCGGCGCGGAAGGTCAGTGTCATGAATACCAGAAACACTATCGAATATCCGACTTCGAGCCAGCCAACCAACTTGAGGTTGATTCGACGCACGGGCCTGGCCAGGTAGAACAACGAGCGAATCAGCACGGGTGCAAAAGCCACCAACACCAGCAGGCTCACGCTCCCGCCAAACGCCATCAGCAACAACGACGCAAGCAGGAACCCGTGGTACAAAGCGCACAGCCGCCATGACTCACGCCTCTCCGTTTCCTTTCTTGGATTGAGGGTGCTCACCCGCAGCTTCACGTAAAACACGCTGCTTGCAAAATACATCGAGCACAACGCCCATAACCAAAGAGCGGTGAGATCGAGATGGCCGCGCGCGACGTAATGCGAGGCCGGAGCTGTCAGGGTCAATCCGGCGATAGCAATGATCTCTGCCGCGAGTGTACGGTCCTCCCGCTGAATCGCCTGTCTCGCGTTGAACGCCAGAAGTATCAACGTGCCAATGGCGATCGGCGCAAGCCAATATAACCGCCACACGGCTAACAACGGCATCCCGAACGCGCCCGCGAGCAGCAAGTAGATTGCGAGATACTTGAACGCCTGATCATCCTTTTGTCCGCGGCTGCGGCTTCGCCACCACCCGAGCAGCGACTCTCGCGCGATGAAGACAAACGTGACCGATAACAACAGGAACATCAGCCGGATTGAAATGCTCCCCGCAGCCAGCGTCCCAACCGCAAAGGGCACGTACAGCATCGCCCACGCGCCGTGTTCTCTCGGTAGTCTGAATCTGGATCGGTTACTCATAAGTGTCGACGGGAGACGGGGGACGGAAGACGGGGGACGGGAGACGGAAGACCGCCGATCTCCGGTCATCCGTCCTCGGTCCTCGGTCCTCGGTTACCGGTCTCCCGTCCTCGGTCTCCGGTCATCCGCCTCCTCACAACGCCCATTTCTCCTCCAACTCCGAAGCCTTTCGCTCATAGTCCTGTAGCGTAAGTCCGCCGAGCCTCGCGTCGAGTTGTCTGAAGTCTTCAACCAGCTTTGCCTTCAGCGCCTCATCCAGGATCTCGTCGCCGATGCGAAACAGAATGCTGTCTTCTTTCTCGATGTGTCCCACGAGCAAGCTCAGAAAGGCTCGCCCGGCTTCGACGAATCTCCGCGTCGCCGCCGAATCGCCGTCTGCGTATGAGTCGATCGAATGGCGCAACTGCACCATCAACTCGCGCTCGACCTGATGCTCGTGTTCCATAACCGCAAGCGGTCCGCCCTGGCGAGGGATGCCGCTCCGTTCAAGCGCGGGGAACAGAAGCTGCTCTTCTTTGCCGTGATGATGATGATCGGCGAAGTTGGTGATGAAATCCACGATCTCCAGCAACACCGAGGCAGGAACCGATGTCCCACGATCAAGCCTCGCACACACGCCGTCAAGCGACCGAAGCACTCTCTCAATGATGCGGTGTTCGTGTTTTAGAATGTGAAACGGTTGCGACATTGTTTCCTCTCATGAAAAGCGGCGGCGGCTTTGAGTTCATTTCTTCACGCTCGCCGAAAGGCGCCGTCAACTAGAGTGTCTTCGAAAACGTTTGGGTCCGGCTACGCTCCGGCTTCTTCAGATATTCGTCGAACACCATTGCGATGTTTCGAATGAAAATCCTTCCGAGCGGCGCCACTTCAATTTGCTTGGGGCTTAGTCTCACCAGCCCGTCGTGTTCGAGCTCTCGTAGCCGCGCGATCTCTTCCGCGAAATGCTCGTCAAAGTTTATTCCGAAATCGCGTTCGACTTCCGATTTCACCAGCACCGTATGGCAAAGGATGCGATTGATCACCGAACGCCGCAGCTTGTCTTCTTCGCTAACGCGCATGCCTCGCATCGTCGGCCACTCGCCTGAGTCAATCGCCTCGTAGTACCGAGGCAGCTCGCGCCAGTTCTGAGCGTATGCGTGTTCGAGCCCGCTGATCGAACTCACCCCCATCGCATACAGATCGCAGCCGGCCTTCGTCGTGTAGCCCTGGAAGTTCCGGTGGAGCGTTCGCTCATCCTGCGCGCGGCATATCTCGTCATCGGGCCGCGCGAAGTGATCCAACCCGATGTAGCGATAACCCGCCTCGGTCAGCTTGTGAATCGCGGAAGTGAAAATGCGAAACTTCTCCAGTCCCTCGGGCAGGAATCGCGCGAAGCTCCCTTGTTGTTTCTTCATCCACGGCACGTGAGCGTAACTGAACACCGCGATTCGATCCGGATTCATCGCGACGATCTTATCCACCGTATCCGCGAAGCTCTCGGCCGTCTGATGAGGCAACCCGTAGATCAGATCGATGTTGATGCTCTCGAATCCGATCTCGCGGCAATAGTCGAACAGTTGCCTGGTGTCTTCGAACGGTTGAACACGGTGGATGGTTTTCTGAACCAGAGGATCGAAATCCTGAATCCCCATGCTCACTCGATTGAAACCGGCGCGTCGAAGCGCGCGGCAATGCGCGCGAGTGGTCACCCGCGGATCGACTTCGATGCTGACTTCGGCCGTGGGCGACATTGTGAATCGCGCCGTGATGTAAGCGTAGAGGTCTTCGATCTGCTCGGGCGAAAGATAAGTCGGAGTGCCGCCGCCCCAGTGCAACTGCTCGACGATTCGGGTGCGATCCACCTCGGCGCTGATCATATCGATCTCGCGTTTGAGATGTTCGAGATAAGAAACCGCGACTTCGTGTTGTTTATTGATGACGACGTTGCAGCCGCAATAAAGACAGAGCGACTCGCAAAAGGGAATATGAAAATAGAGCGAGAGCGGCGCGGGATTAGGCTTGGCGTTAGCTTCTCGAAACGCCTGACGTAGTTCGCTGGCGCCAAAGTCATCGTCCCATTCAGGCGCGGTCGGGTAGCTGGTGTAGCGCGGCCCGGGCTGGTTGTACTTCGCGAGCACGGCCTCGGAAACGGTTATGAGCTTCCCATCGATGATCACTTCCAGCGTGTCATTTGTGTTCATAGATTTCTTTTAGAACGCCTCCGCGAGGAATCCGCGATCTTGCACAAGGCAATCATCATTCCGCCGTAATGGGTGCACATGACGGGCTAAATAGAGGGATCAACGAATGAAGAATGGGTGAATCCGCTCAGTGACTCGCGTGGAATTCCTCAGTGTAGTCCGGCAAGCTGCCAGCTTGTCGGATGTACCCGCTTGCACGTCGCATCGAAAGCTCACGATGTTCGTAGTCCGGCCTTCAGTTGCTGTACTCAGCAAGACCCCGAAGGGGTCTTAGACCCCGAAGGGGTCTCGACGTGCAGCCCAGGGTTGCCGTACTCGGCTACCCTGGGAAACAAGCGGCGTTACGGTCCAACCCCAACGGGGTTGTGTCTCAGGCTTTGGCCCGCCACAACCCTTTCAGGGTTGGAACCCGACTGTTCCCAAGGTAGCTGAGTACAGCAACCTTGGGCTAGACGATACAACCGCATTCGGGGTGCGCTCGATATCATAGAGGATGAGCCGAGGGATAAAGGCGGAGCAAGAGAAAGGCCGGACCGGATCAAGTTAATCGCGCGCGACCTGGTGGAACAATGCCATGGCTCCGGCGCTCGAAATGAATTGCGTGTGGGCTTCGGCCCTGCCTTGGGGTAGATGGCGAATGTGTCAGCGTTCGGTTATTTCCCTTTGGCTCTTACGCGCTTTGCGCCGTACGGCGCGCCTGATTCGGCGATCTGCTTTCCGTTGCTCGTTGGTGCCGGCTCGAATACGATGCGAACCCGCGAATGCAGCGCGTCGGCGACGCGGCGCAACATACTAAGCGAGTGGCCTTCGTAGCCGGGAGACTCAAGGCGGCTGATCTGCTGCTGCGATGTCTTGAGAAGCTTTGCGAGGTCCTTCTGAGAAAGACCAGCCTGTTGGCGGAGCGCGGCGATCTGAAGGGCAACATCCCACGCCTCGCCCGCGCGCTCGAAGCGGGCAGCAAACGCCGGGTCTTGTAGTTGGTCTTCGAGGTAACGATCGAAATTAGTCTTCTTCATCTCTAACTTCTTTTCTGCCAGTCACGCATCCGATCGAGGCCGATTCTACAGTGAAGTCCAAGTTTGGGGCAACATCAAATCTGATGTGTTAGAGAAGCGATAGCCTTAGGTACGCTGAACGCGGGACTTTGCATAACGTGAACGCAAGCAAAATGCGGTGTAGAGCGCCGCCGCCAGTTCCAACAACGCGATCACTGCCGCGCTCGAAATGAATTGCGTGTGAGCTTCGGGAGTGCCTTCAGGCAGATGGCCAATGTTGTCCGGCGATATCATTACGTAATGATGATATGCCCCAAACAGAAGCGCTCCCACCATCGAGAGCACCAGCACCCAAAGACCGATTGTCGAGTAGCGAGTCCACACGAGAATCAGAGCCACCAGCGGCGCGATCAGAATAACGATATAAACGAAGATGTTCTTTTCCGGTGAGAGCGCGATCGCGAGACGCGTATGCGCATCACCATGCCAGATGCTCGCCACAAGATGAACAATCACCAGACCAGTAATAATAATTCTCTGAACCACGCGGCCTCCAATCCTCATCGTTGATTTATGGCGGGCACACCGAGCAGCGAATGCTTGATTGTGCCGCGACAACAAGACGGTATGTCATGAGGAGTCAAGGCGAGTCAACTCGACAACTCACAATCTCGATAATTCGTCCGCGGATTACACAGATAACGCAGATCAATCGGAATCGACTATCGCTTTGCTCCCTGACCGGAGTGGCACTCGGTGCATTTGAACTCAGATATGTCGCCGAGATTCAAGGGGTGCTTGAACGAACCGCTGCCTTGGTGGCAGTCCGTGCACCTGAAGCCTGACAACGCGCCCAGACCAACAGGATGTTGAAAGCCTCCGTTTTGAACCGCGATGTGAGCCTCGCCCTGAGTCTGATCCAGAACCGTGTGACAGATGTTGCAATCGGTCCGGATAATCTTGCCTGCCTCGCTAACGTGTTTGCCGTCGTGGCATCGAAAGCATCCCAGATTGTAGAAGTGGCCGATGTTGTTTGGATGAGTCCGCCAGTCAACTCTCATCTCAGGAAAAATGTATGTCTGAAATATCCGCTGGAGTTCTGCGATTGAGGCCTTAATCGAGTCCTGCTTGCTCGCGTACACATCCGGGTAGCTGTTCCGATAGTAGCCGTCGACGTCGGATGCGATCGCAGCCAGAGCGTCGCCCGTCGTGTTGTAGTCCTTCGTAAGCGCGGCGACACCTTGCTGCTTGATGAACGGGAGCGACGCGTCGATCTTTTCACTAAGCAGTCCCTCGTCCACGGCGCGATCCGGCGGCAGATAAACATGAGACGGGCGATTATGGCATTCAACACAATCGACTCGCCGCTTTGCGGTCTTCTCGATCTCGGCGGGCGACAGGTTGAAGTCAGCGACCTTGTATTCGGTTATGTTACCGCTCGGGTCTTTTGATCTAACCCACGGTATCACCTGCCGGTGATCGTCAGTCGCGATGTAGGTAATCTCATTCGCGATGTTCATGTGCCAGTGAATACCTTCAACCTGGCCGTTGGACGGATTGCCGCCGCCGGTGTTGATGAGCATGCGAGTCTGGGTGAGCGTATTCTTCTCGTCGTATCCAAAGCGATTGAACACCTTCAACTGCGCGCCGAAGAACTTCGAAGGCCAGTGACATTGTTCACAAGTATCCTGGGCGGGTCTGAGGTCGTGCACTGGAGTCGCAATCGGCCGCGGGTATTTCTTGAACGTGACCGAGTAGAGTTGATATGCGCCGGAGAGCTTAGACCTGACATACCAACCCGCTCCCGGGCCGACATGACACTCGACGCATTTGACTCTTGCGTGAGGCGAAGCCTGGTAGGCGACGAACTCCGGATTCATCACCGTGTGGCACAGTTGCCCGCAGAAAGTTACGGAGTCCGTGAATTCATAGGCGCGGTAGCTTCCGAATGCGCTGACGAAAAGGAAGACGAATACCATCGCCATGAAGGTCAGTATCGAGCGGCGGCGGCGGGGATCATTCAAATCAATCAATGGGTATGCGCCGCCGGCGGAAGAACCCTGCTTGTGCCTGCGGCGGCGCTCGACCAGCATTCCGAGCAGGATGATGGCTATTCCGAAGAGCATGCAGCCGGGAAAAATTATGTAGGTAAAGATCCCGAGATACGGCTTGCTCCTCGATCCAAACAATTCAGTGAGGAACAGGAAAACGATGCTTGCCACGCTTGCGACGACTATGGTGGCTCCGATGAGGCTGATGAAGTTGCGGTAAAGGCGCGGTGGCTTGCGGGGTCCTTCCGATGCCATGTTCATTTTCTCCCGGTAGCTTCGGATTTTGATTTATCGCCCGGCGTTGCGGGCGTGCTCGGCAAGCTTAACTCAATCACCCGGCAAGCGAAATGGTGTCAGACCGCCGCCGTCATTGTGCCGTTCCTTCGGGGCATCCACCGTGGATTCCTCGAGGCTCTTCCTTTGCTCGTCACGCAACATCATCTGCTCGTAGTCGAGTTCGTGCTCTTCCTTGTAGAACGATTCGGACACTTTGCCGTCTAACACGGCCCAATTTAACGGATACACGTCCGGATCGAAGATGACATTGTAGAAATGCCAAACCACGATCGCCAGAGTCGCGAGAATCGCTTCATAGAAGTGTATCGAGAGCGCGACATCGATAATCCATCTTGGCAGGAACCCGAACACTTCGACCTTGAACCACACCATCAAGCCCGTCAGTCCCATGATGATCGTGCCCCAAACCACTGCCCAATACTCCGCCTTTTCACCGTAGTTGAATTTGGCGAACTTCGGCTTCGAAGAATTTCCGAGTGCGTAATAACGCATTGCCTTGATGAAATCGGTGACGTCTTTTCTGCGCGGGAACATGTCCCCTAATGCTTTTCGGCCTTCGGCGGTCAATAACAGGTAGTAGACGTGATAAAGACCGGCGGCAAGCATCACGACGCCGGCGACTCGATGGGCAATGCGGCGGAACGATTCGCCTCCCATCAGCAAAGCAGCGAGCCAGGAATCCGGATACTTGAGCGCGAATCCCGTCAGCACCAGCGCGATAAAACTCGTCAGCAGGATCACGTGCTGCGTACGTTGCGTGCCGGTCATTCTAACGATTGCGCGGATCTCCGCACGGCGCTTCGCCAGGGCCTTCTTGCGCCATACCAGCAAATTGTGGATGAACATTCCGCCAATCACCACGCCGATCAGCCACAGGTACAGCCATCGCACCCAGCCGTTCACAGCCGCTCCAATATTGTTTCCGGACTCGGTTCCCTCCTGAGCGGCAGGGACGTTGAGATGAATCTTACCGGCAATAAAGTTCTCACCCGCACCCGGATGGCATTGTCCGCACGTATTCACCAGGTTTGTCTGGTTGACCATGGATCGTGAATCCGCCGACGGCAGGATGTTGTGAACGCCGTGGCAACTCGCGCAGTTTGCGACGACTTTCGAACCTAGTTTTGAAGCAAGCCCGTGATAACTGTCCTGATAACTGGAGACCCGGCCGCTGGGAATGCCAAACTCCTGCGACAGCGCTACGCCTTCATGACACTGCGAGCAGCTTCCGGTAGCGAGAGCCTGCGATGTCTTCGAAGTGGCGGGGTCGATGTGCGGTTTGATGCTGTGAATCCCGTGACAATCCGTGCAGACCGGTGAGCGCGAGACACCGCGCGCCACCGCTTCTCCGTGTACGCTCTGGTTGTATTCATTCGCAATGTTTGAATGACATTGCCCGCAGGTTTTCGATATGTTCGCTTTGAAAATCGGAGAGCCGGCTTCCGACGCCGGCGTAATGTCGTGGCTGTTATGACAATCGGTGCACACAGCGGCTTTCTGGTTGCCGTGCAAAATAGCGCGAGCGTGAACGCTCTCCTGATACGAAACGAACGGACGGTTGCTGATCCCTGTCCCGTCCATCACCGAGCTGCTGCCGTGGCACGAGCCGCAAGTCTTTGCAATGTTCGCTCGGTTGATCGTGGATCTGGGATTACTCGCCGGAAGCATCGACGTCATATCTCCGCCAACCGAGTGACAATCAAGACAACTGGCGGCATTCCGCCCGTTTTGAATGGCTCGCGCGTGAAACCCGTGATCGTAGGCCTTGTGCGCCTCAGCGTGGAACTGTCCGCCAGCAAGATAAGGAAGTGTCTTACCCGGGCCGTGACATCCCGCGCAATCAAGCGAGGGCGCATTCTGTTTCGCGCTGCCCTTCTTGTCGTCATTTGACGGCGCATTGAGGTCTCGCTGCATGCCCGGTGGGCCTGGAGACTGGATAGCTTGCTGAATGAACGCGGAGGATTGCGCATGAACTCGAGCGGCGCCTTCAAACTGACAAACGACGCCCAGCAGCGCGAACAGGGTCACTACGGTAATTGAGACATAGCGTTTCATAACGCTGGTTCCTATACACGGGTACCGAGGTAAGACTCGCCGGCCCGGTCGCTACGAATGCAACACCGGCTAGTCCAACCGTTGACCCTGCTAAACAGCAAAGCCATTCACGCGGGGCAGAGCGGCTTGATTCACTATCGGATAGACTTCATATACGCAACGAGACTTTTCGCCTGATCCGCCGTGAGCTTGCCATCATAAGCCGGCATCTTCGGCTTGACGCCTTTGAGCACTGCGTCCGCGAGCGCGGCATCGTCCTTGGCAGCGTCAAACGACTTTTCAGCTTTTGCTCCATGGCACATCCAGCATTTCGCTTTATAGGTCGCTGCTACGTCGTCTCCTTCAGCGCGTGTCGGTGCGGGGGTTGATGTCAGCAGGAATGCGAAGGCCGCAAAAGCAAATAGGCCTGTCGTAAGTTTCTTCAATGGATGGATCGAAATCATTATGATGACCTTACCTTTCAAGGGACTGCCGCGAATTCACGTGCTCGTCTCTATCCTGCACTTCAGCAACCTCTATGCCCGTTGTGGGAAACAGAAAACATCGACTCAAACCGAGGGAAACCGCATTTGAGTCCATGCGTGACCTTATCGGAATGGGTTTTTGCGCAGAGAGTGTGGGGAGCTTTACTCAATTAACCGCTGATTTACGCGGCCTTTTGTCCGCAGATCAGCGCAGATCGGCGAAACGCAGTCAGCGAAGATCAGCGGTTAATTCTTCCTTAGTGATTGAAAGACTCAAAGTGAACTATCTTCTTGTTTGACGTCTTGGCGCTTTGCAGTCACAATCGTGCCGGCCGACACTAAGGCGCGTGACAGGCGTCACCGACACCCTGTCTTGTTTGCTGTTAAAGGTTTCATGAGCGTAACGTTCGCTTGTTAGCCTTGTGACTATGGCCGAGGCATCGATAGCAATTTGCCGCCTTTGGCTGATTTACTCGACGAGTGATGACCATCAGATCGGCTTCAAGTGAATGACAAACCGCACGACTAAGCTAAAACTTCTACTGCTCGCTTGTCTTTTGGGAAGTGGCTACGTTCTGCAGACTTCTCGTGCATCCGGATCGCCGGACGAAGTTGCTCAGAAGCAACGCTCGAGGACAAGGCGTCTCCCGCAATCCGCGAGTGGGAAAACACCATCTCGCAATTATTCGAAGTTCTCTCACAACATTGCTCAACACAAAATGGCTTGCGATTCTTGCCATAAGGTTCCGACGGCAAACTTTGACAAGGTTCGAACGGGCGCGGCCGCGTTTCCGGATGTCACCGATTATCCCCAGCATCCTTCATGCATCGGATGTCATAGGCAGCAGTTCTTCACCGGGGCTCAGCCGGTAATCTGTACGGTGTGCCACACCAATCCATCGCCGCGCGACAGTTCAAGGCATCCGTTTCCGAATCCGCCTGAAATATTCAATGCTTCGAAAGAAGGCCAGAGCGCGATTTCAGAATTTGGTATCAGCTTTCCGCACGACAAGCACGTCGACATAGTTGGCGAGTACAAACCGAACAACAGCGCTTTCATTCCTGTTTCGTTCCGGCAAGACAAGCCGGCTAAGTCTGAACCCAAAGCCGAGGAGACTGATCCGAAGAGCTGCGGGGTCTGCCATAAGACATACCAGCCTCAAGGTGAGTCGGATGACGAATACGTTACCAAGCCGCCAAAGGATTTGGCCGAGGATGCATTCTGGCTAAAGAAGGGCGCGTTCAAAACGGCGCCGACGCATGTCGTATGCTTTACCTGTCACGCGCCGGATGGTTTGCAACCCACCTCTTCGGATTGTGCAACCTGCCATAAACTCCTGCCGCCGGATCGGCAGATTCAGTTGACGCGAGCGCACGATGATTTCGATCCAAAGCTTGCCTCGACGATGGGTGTAAAGGACAAGGTGACGCTCGAGAAGTGGAGCCGGCGCGACACCGCGAAGTTCCGCCACGAATGGATTCCTCACGCGAGCCTGAGTTGCGTCAGTTGTCACAACGTCGCGACGCTCGACACGCTCGATCCGAAGACGAGAACTCAAGCGAAGTCGTGTGGAGGCGCGGGCAGCGGTTGCCACATCGAAGCAACGACTGACGGAATTTTGAATCTCGAGTTCCAAAAGAAGAAAGCTGATCCGGGTTTTGAGTGCACTAAATGTCACGCGCGCAACGGAAAGAATCCGGCGCCTGAAACTCATATCAATGCGGTCGCGGCGGCGACAAAAAAGTAAGCCGGCTATGAGATCCTCGGAGCTAACTGAGCATAATGATTCGCACACCGTCGCACCGCGCGATGGTAAGCGCCGCGCATTCTCGCTTGGAGTTTTGACGGTTGGCTGCCTTTGCATCGCAGCGTCTGTTTTTTCCAGTTCTGGTCCGTCGGCTCTGGCCGCCGCATCCGAGATCGGAACGATGTCGCCGTTTGTGAGTTCAAGTCTGGGCTCGGAGGCAGCTCAGGAAGCCGGTAAAGATTTTTCCAAATTTGCACATACAAATCCGAGTCACCAACGTCTTCCTTGCCTGTTGTGCCATCGCCGAGAAACAAGCGCACCGCGGCCCGTTCGTTCCGTGCAGCACACGCCTTGCGCGGGTTGCCACGCGCAGCAATTCGCGGCCAAGTCCGGCCCGATATGTACGATTTGTCATACCAACGTCGAGTCGAAGCCTCACGATCTCAAGCCGTTCCCTACCTTGAAGAGCTTCAACATGACCTTCGCTCATGGGAAGCATCGAAATGTTGCCTGCGCGAGTTGTCACAAGCCGGCGAGTCGAGGAGTCGCGTTATCGATACCCGCGGGAGCCGACGCTCACACTACCTGCTATCAGTGTCACTCACCAAGAGCTCAGGCAAGCGGTCGAGACATTTCATCCTGCAGCACGTGTCATAAGCCGGGGCCGCACACCCGGCTGTCATCTTCTTCGAAGGCATTCAAGGCGAGCTTCTCTCATGAGGAGCACCGGCGGAAGGATCTGAACTGTGCGGAATGTCACAAGATTACGGCATTGGCGGCTCGTTCAGCGCAGGTCAGTTCGCCGTTGCCGACCGAGCATCCCGCATCGAGCAACTCACAGAGTTGCGAAACCTGCCACAACGATAAGCGAGCCTTTGGCATCGCTAGTTTCTCAAGCTGCAAACGGTGTCACACCGGTCCAACGTTTCGCTTTTAGCTGATAGACCGCTGATCGAACGGATTTGACGGGTTCACACGGATTTCTTTTCGGTTGATCTCAACGGTTTTCGAATTCGCGTGTAGTAAAGCGAGATCATTACCGCCATCAAGCCGAGGAACATGAATGCCGCGACTCGGAAACGAGGATCAAGGCTCGCGAGATCGACGAGAAATAGATAGACCACACTCACCAGCATGCCGGCGATTGCCATCAGCCGGTACTTATTGCTCCTTAGCAAGTAGCTCAGCAGAAAATACACGACGGCGGTGAGTGTCCAGGAGAGTGTCACGTACTGAGGTGGAACGGCGCGGTCCAGAGCGTAGAACACAAGAACGAAAGCGATGAACAGGTAGACGTTTCGCAAAAGCTCGGTGCGCAGCGTTAGCCGTTCCTTTTGCCAGTTCATTACTCGCGCGCTCGCAAGCGCCACCAGGGCGAAGCTGAAATTGACCGGATGCGAAGACGCCGACAGCGCAAAATATCCGATGAGAATCCCAACATAGATAAGCGAGTTCACCACCACCAGCATTCGCGATCTGAACCACAACGCAATCGAAACCACGAGCAGGCTTTGCAGCGAGAGCCACAAGAACGAATCGGGAATCGCGGCATATCCATAGATCGCAATGCTGAGTGCCATGAATCCGAAACACGCATAGATCGCGGGGCCTAGTTGCCGATTCGTTCTTATGAATTGGGCGATCGAAGAAATCATCAAGAGTCCGCAGACGCTGAGGGCAATCGGAGGAAAGTCACTCTGCAAGTGAGTCAGCGTCACCAGGAATACCAGCACGCAAAATCCAAGACAGTTGAGGACAACCAGGGCGATCGAAGACAGATCATCGACGGATACCTGCTTATTCAGAAACAAGGGCAAAGAGAAAATGCCGGCGTAGAGGAACAGATAAACAAGGTTGTATTGATGCTCTGACACAGCCTGAATCGGATTACCGACGACCGGGTTGTTGAGCAGCCATAGCAGATGCGCCGTGTACGCGAGCAGGATGCCGGCGTTTAGTAACCGCCACCAACCACGGCGAACCGCGAGGTACACCGCGACCGCCGACAAGATTGCTACCAGCGGCAGCTCTTTGTGTGTCCGGTCAACAAGCAGCGCGGCGAGCATTCCCAAAAGAATTCCGGCACTCGCCAGCGTTTCCGAACCGCGATGCAACGCGAGATAGAGTTGAAGCGCGACGACGACCAACAGCAGAAACAGGACTATGTTTGAGCTTTCGACCAGCGGGTTGGGCGAGAAGAAATGCAGCCGCATCGTCGTGTAAAAGAGCAAGAGCAGACTTCCGCTCACCAATATGCGGGACAAATGCGCCGCTCGCGTCTTCCAGAGATTCGCGGCGAGGAATAACCCCGCGGCGGCGCCAAAACCAATAGTGGTCGAGATGAGTCTATAGCCGAGACTGGCTGTGTAGGTGATCAGGAAGACAACGCCCAGAAAGAAGACGATGCTGCCAACCCACGCGAGGCCGAACTCGCCGATGCTCGCTTCGAGTTCGGAGCTTTGCTCGTCGGCCTGGTGAGGGAGAACGACTCGATCGGTATCGGCAGCGGGTGATTGGAGAGTAACCAGATCGCGTGGCGCAAGTCCAAGGTGCTGCTCGATACGAGATATTCGCGCATCGAGCGCCTGCCACGACGTCGATTGCTGGTTGCCAGGAGTTTCTGGAGAGGCCATGCCACACCCTCCTTGCGTGAAGGCAAAGTTCGTAGTTCGGCCTTCAGTCAGGCGGAAGTTTGTACTTGTCGATTACTTGATCATACAAACTTCCGCCTGAAGGCCGGACTACAAACATCGCCGCCCGCCCGATCAGTTCTTGATCATCTCCGACAGCAGTTTGAGAAAGAGGCCAAAGACTATGACAAGGACAACCAGCGCCAGGATTAATTCCAACATACTCTCTCCTTGCGCACTGACTCTGCAGTCAAGCGTTGTTCATGACAGCTTCATGTTCAGGACCGTGAGGGCCGCGAGACACCGCTCGCAGACAGTCCCGCGGTTGTCAGCACTTGTACTTCTTCAAAGAGCAATCACGCCGTCGTCTTGCGGGCCAACTTCAATCGGCGATGGTTCGTAGTCCGGCCTTCAGGCGGAAGTTCGTAATTGGCGTAATTGCAACCTACAAACTTCCGCCTGAAGGCCGGACTACAAACTTCAACGGGCGTGCTCACCGCGGCGCTCCAGTTCTCTCACCTTCAGGTAGATCAGCCCTGCCAGAAGAAGTATGAACACCAACGACCCGGCAAGACCTTTGCGCCGAAAACTCAACTCAGCAAGAGCCGCTCCCCCGGCGGCGTAGCTCTTGTTCGAAACTTCGATTCCGGGAGCGATGATCTTATCGAGTTCATCCGGTGAGAACGTATGCACCAGGACTCTTCCCTGCGTCAGCGTGTCCTTCGCCTCATTCAACTCGAACCTGGGCTTACTGACTTCCATGCCGGCGCGCTCAGCCCGATTCAATATCTCCGTCGCGCGGCTTAAGCTTGCGGTCATCTGATCGATTCGATCTCGCATTTGTTCGGCGGCCGCATATCCGCTGTCGCCTTTGCCGTGACATTGAGTGCAAGCGGATTTCTCTCCGACGCCGAGCATCTCATCGCTCGGCGGGACAATTCCGTGATTGCTATGACATTGGACACACTCGCCGACTTGCATAAGATCGAAGACGGTCTTGTGAGTGTTCGCCTGGAACAGGGTCGCCTGGCGAACGTGGCACTGGCCGCAGACGTTGGCGACGGATGCAAGCCCGGGCGGCGCAGCTCCATGATTTCCGTGACAGTCGTTGCAAGTCGGAGCGGAAAGGTCCTGCTTGTCATACATCGCTTTGGCGTGAACGCTGGTCTTGTACTTGTCGAATTGATCGTGCGGGATGCCGTAGCTCTTCATGTAGCCGGCGTTCCCGTGACACGAGCCGCAGGTCTCAGCGACATTGACAGGATAGACTTTTGAGAGCGGGTCATTGATTGCGCGCACTCCGTGATTGCCGTGACAACTTACGCATGTTGCGACTTTGGTGTCTCCGGTCTTGAGCAGCCGGCCGTGCAAGCTGGTTGCGTATTCCCGCTCCTGATCAACGCGCAATCGCGGATTGAAGGTCTTCATGAACTCCGCGTTACTGTGACATCGTCCGCACATCGCCGGTATGTCCGCAGGCTTGGGTTTTCCGATAAAGCCCTTCCGTCGATCCATCGCCAGGGCCCCATCGTCCTTTGAGGCATCGCCGCGATGGCAATCGACGCACGAAAGACCGCGCGCGTCGTGAACGTCTCCTTTGGACAGCTTCACGGGTTCAGACAACGCGCCTTCCATTGACGAATGACATTCAACACAGGAGTTTTTCTTTTGTGCGGACGCGGTCACAAACAACAAAAGCGCGATGAGCGGGATCAAGACGGGAATCAGCGCGTAAGAACGCAAGCGGCTTCGCGAATTAGCAGGCGGGTTGTTTGTTAGCTTCATCGCCTTATCTCCATCAACCGATGTACCCGACGATCGTCAACACAACGATGTATAAAACGACGGCCACTCCGATGATCGTGAAGAGGGTTCTTCGCCGAGGCTTCGCCGGGTCATCAAGAAACGGCACGATAAACAAGAGAAGACCGCCAATTGCGAACCCGAGAATGCCCAGGACCTCACCGTCGAAAAACAGGACCTTTGCCGGAATCATCTTCAGCGTTTGAAACATGAACAGGAAATACCATTCCGGTCTTATGCCTGTGGGGGCGGATGCAAACGCATCGGCCTTCTCACCCAACTCCCACGGGAAAATCGACGCAAGCGCCGCGAGCACGCCAATCGCGAGAACCCATCCAATCAAATCGCGGAGGAAGAATCCTGGAATGAATTTCATCTTCTTCAGATCCTTCCCCTCGAGGGAGGGCGGCACGCTCATACCGTGCTTTTGAACCAGCGCCAGATGAATCCCGATAATCACCGTTGTTATCGCCGGCAGTACCGCGACGTGGAAGCCAAAGAACCGAGTGAGCGTCGCGCCGGTAACGTCTTCTCCTCCACGAAGGAATCTGAGCATCGGCCTGCCAACCAGCGGAACTACACCGGCTATCTCGGTCCCGACCTTGGTGGCAAAGAAAGCCAGCTTGTTCCACGGAAGAAGGTATCCGCTGAAGCCGAACCCCACAGCGAGCAGCAGGAGCAACACCCCGCTCAACCAGGTGACCTCGCGTGGCCGGCGATAGGACCTCATGAAATAGACGCTGAACATGTGAATGAACAGCGTCAAGATCATCAGATTGGCCGACCAGCTATGCACGGATCGGATCAGCCAGCCGAACTGCACCTCGGTGACGATGAACTGGACGCTCTCAAATGCGGTTTCGGCGCTCGGCCGGTAGTACAACAGCAGAAGAATGCCGGTGCCGACTTGCACGCTGAAAAGAAACAAGGTCATGCCGCCGAAGTAATACCAGATCGAGTGGCGATGAATCGGGATTTCCTTCTTGCGCGCGAGCTGGGCTATCGCGCCAATGCCCAGGCGATCATCGAGCCAAAGCGTCAGGTTTTCTGCTTTCATAAGCTCAAGCCTTAGAGACGACGATCTCCTCGCCTCGGGTATTCACAACGTATTCTTCGAGCGGGCGCGGCGGAGGTCCGCCGACGTTCTGACCGCTCAGGTTGTACTGCCCGTTATGACACGCGCACCAAATCTGTTTCTTGTCGGGCTGGTATTGGACTATGCAGTCGAGATGTGTGCAGACAGCGGAAAAAGCCTTGAGCTCGCCTGTCGCGGAGCGAATCAGGATGCCCGGCTTGTTTCCGAACTTGAAAATCTTTCCGGCATTGAGCGCAAGCTCGCTTACCTTGCCTGCTGTTACTGAATTCTGCGTGGATTCGATTACCTGCGGCGGCGTTATGAACTTGAGAATCGGATAGAAGATCGCAATCGCGGTCGCTCCGAATCCGGTGCCGAGCAAGTAGTTGAGAAACCGCCGTCTGCCCCGAGACTCGAAAGTTGGCGGCGTTGCTCCGCTGTTGGGGCAGTTGGCGCATTCCGCTGCATCCGCGCTGTGATGTGAGTCGCTTTTCATAGATCCGATCTCCAGTTCGCGAGTGCAGAACTCCGTCCTCGCCGCCCTGCTTGCGAGGCCAACCCGCGGATGAGACTCTGTCCGGAATACTGAAGGGCGCGCGCGACTGAATTAATCTCGCGCTCAGAGCACCGGCGTTAATCTGGTACGGCGGACGACATAGAGGTTGTCGAAGATCGGCGTACTCATGCGACTAAGCCGGTACTCTGAATGCCGGTTCGCGATGAACCTTTGGAGCTCATTTCTTTAGCGTTCGAATATATGCCACGAGCTCCTTGCACTTGTCAGCGCCCAGAGACTTTTCGTAGCCAGGCATCTTGCCTTTGCCCTTCGTGATAATTTCGTAGAGCTGATCGTCGGTTTGGCCTTGAACATCCGCGGAACTCAGATCGCGCACCTTCATGGCCTTGCCGGCGGCCGTTGCGCCTGCGCCGTCCGGGCCGTGGCACGCGGCGCATTTCCCTTTGAAGGTCTCAACTCCATCCCCAACCATCAGGCTCGACGCTCGCGAGCTGCTCTGGAACGCAAGCACCAGAAACAGGCTTGAAAGCGTCAACGACGCAACGACAATCCTTTTCACTTTTTTGATCGAGCTATTCATTCTTCCCCTCCACCTTTCTTTCAAATTATTAGCGGTTGTATCTGCCGGCTAGCTTCGCCGGCGCCGCCAGACCCGACACCTTGAGGCTCATCTCCTCTGTGGCAACAAGCATTCCGTCGTAAAAGTCCCCAAACCTGGCCTTTTCGATCCGATCCGTGGGCAGCAGCCGGTAAATTCTCACTACCCTGCGAGTAATTGCGCACGCGCCAAAGAGCGTGGTCAGGTAAACGAGGCTCCCCCCTTTTTGAGAGGGGAGCCGCTGAGTTTGCATTCCGTGAGCCGGCATCCTTACTTGGTGGGCGCCTTTACTAACTCATCGAGTTGTAAGACTCCCGATTAGGTTGCCGGCCCCCTCTCGGACTGATACATCGTCACCTCCTTCTCAAGAGTACTTCGTCCTTAGCTGATGACTACGTTCTTGATTCGGCTCATTGATGGACTTTCGCTTCAAGTGACTTCCAGAGTCTCAAATAGTCCGCCGCCGACCGCAGCTTCTTGGTTGCCTTTTCCGGAACCCACATAGTTCTGTGCTGCTCCTTCATATAAGGAATGAAGGCCTTCGTGGATTCGACGCTAAAGCCGGGATGGCAGTGAGTAATGCTTCCCTCCACGCCGCACGAGTACGGCAGGTTCTTGGCGACCTTAAAGTCATGCGCGCGTTTCGGGATTTCGGTATTCAGTATGTGGCCGGTGACCGCCATATGACAGTCCATGCACTTCACACCGGCGACATACATCAGGTCGAAAGCCGGATTGCCCTCATTGTGACGGTTGGTATGGCAGTTAAGGCAAAGCACGTCCTCGTTGCCCTCCTCGACCACGTCATAGGCCTCGGCTTTGGTTTTGTCCATACCCCACTTGTAAATGCCGAGCCTGCGCCCGAGCGTCACCGCCGCATTGTGAGAGGGGTGACAAGCGGCGCACGTTACGCCTTCTGATGCGCCGTCCGCGATTGGTTTGTGTTGGTCAATCGCAAACTCGGCGTTAGGATCCGCCTGTAGTGGAGAGTGACATTTCGCACAGTAGGTGTTCTGCGTCGATTTGTAGTTCGACTGCGCGTGTGCCGAAGCTCGCCAGCCGCCCCCTGTGAAGACGAATGCGGCGGTGGCGTCGTCAAACCTCACTCCTACAGCTTCCGGCATATGATCGCCACCTGCGCCTCTAGAGAAATGACAGCTCGTACAACCATTCGACTCTGAATAGTTGTAATCCGGTCTTGCGAGTGGCGCCGGAGTCGGATTGGCTGCCGGTGTCACTGATTGCGCGCGAGTTATTTGTGTGAGAGCTAGAAGGCCGACGGCAAAAAGGGCTACGAGAAACAACTGGATGAATTTCCTGGGCATTAGTGCTACCTCCTTGGTATTCACCCCTGCAGGATGCGGCCAGTTTTTGGTTTCTAGGTTACCCCTCTGGTTCCAATCCCCCGCAGGGGATTTGTATGTCTTCCCTTCATCACTATCTAGCTCGAACCGTTATTGCCTTGGACACCCACGCTGAGCGGGCAAATCGGAGTGGCCCGAAGACCACTCCCGTTTGCAGCCGGTCGCCCCTACTTAGCTAACTTCATACCCTTTGTTGCTCGTTAGCCTGTAGCTCACACTAACAACTCATTCAAATAGCCATGCTCATCGGCCGTTACTCGCGTCCGAAGAAAATCCGCAGCGAGGTGTACGGAAGATGAGCGTTATAAGCCAGCTTGCTCGGGTTCGGGAATCTCTCCTGGTAGTCGAAGTACTGGTAGCCGGCGATCCAGTCGACATTCTTGTGAAGCCTGAACTCGAGCTTTGCCTCCGGGCTTTGGTACTGGTAAGGGAACGATCCGATCAGCATGCTCGGCGTCGATAGCCGGCTGCCTTGCCCCGGATCGTTGTGTATCCGGTATGCGGCGAACAATTTCGCTCGCCTGTGCAGTTGGACATATCCATTCACGAAGAAGAAATTGTCTCTCATGAAGTAGCGGCTCTGTCCGAACGTCTGCACGCCGGTTAGGAAGAAAATGATGTCCGCGTCGCTTGTGACATTCGCGCGCGTGTACCCGCCGTTGAGCAGGAAACGCTCGTTCGGGCTCCAGTCAACGCTCGAGGAGAAAGTCCTGGACTTGACGTTGACTCCGAAGTTTTTGTCGGTTTCGGTTATCGCAGGATTGGTATTGTTCTTCGTCACCAGCGACGTGTTGATCGACAGTGTCTTGCTAGGCCGTAGAATGCTGCGCACGCGGACATTGGTGAATTCATAGTTGTCCACGCGCGTGAACACGTTGTCTGCGCTTCCTTTCTCCATATCCATGTAGAGCGACCACATCTTCACCGGCTTCGCCTTGAACCCGAAGATGAAGGTGTTGGTGCTGTTGTCGATCTTTTCTCGCTCAGGTACCGCGGCGGCCCCGACCGTTATGTCGCTGCTCCCCAACTCGATGTGCCGGTCCGCATATCGGTAACCCGCGTGGATCGAAAGCCTCGAGCTGATGTCAAAGTCGCCCTCGATCGTGTTAAGGTATCGCCGATAGTCGATGGTTCGGAATGACAGGAGGTTGGTTACGACGGGCGGCAGAACAGTCTCGCCCCCGGCAGTCACCTTCGAACGCAGCAACGTCTCGCGCAACAGGTCTCCGCCGTTGATGCGGAAGTTGTTAACTCGGAAGGTCTCCGAGATTCGGAACCTGTCAGTGACATAGAAAGTCGCAGCCAGATCGCCCATGCCGTTCGGACGTTTCGCTTCGCCTGCCTGGGTTATTATGTCCGAGTTGACCTTGTTGTTTGACGAATCCGTACCGGTCCCGTTCTGGAAGAACGTGTATTTGGTGCTGCCGCTCGTGTACACAAACCGGCCCGTGAAGTCGAGCTTCTTCTTGATCAGCGTGTGCAGACTAAATCGCGTGAACGGCGTGTCGCCTCGCGTGGGCGAGTCGCGATAGAAGTCATTGATCTTCGCCGTATTCGTCGGATTATTACCAACGTTCGGCACGGTGACCAGGTATTGATTGTCTTCCTTGAAGAACCGCCATCCCTGCATGAACGACAGATCAAATACCCAGACCTTCGCGTCAACGCCGACCCGGTATTCGTCCGCGGCCATTCGCACCGGGACGGCAGCCGGATATTCGTCTCCGTTGTAACGAAAGGTCGATACCGACGGCCCGCTGTTTCTGTCGAGCGAGTAGCCCAGATTGAATCTGATCCGCTCATTCTGCGGCAGCACCGTCAGGTTGAAATCTCCCTGTCGAAACTCGGTGTTCGAGATGTGCTGGTTCAGCGCCAGATTTGGCAGGCTGTTGAAGTAATCGAAGCGCCGATAGTTTGCGTCGAAGCGATAAGCTTTGGTCTTTTCGGCATTGACCCGCAAATACTTGCTTGGATCCTCGCCCCAGCCAAACGAACTCACCATCAGCGTATCAAACACCGGACCGTTGTTGTCCTTTGACCGCATCAGCAAGCTCGAATCGAAGATCCGAAATCCGGGAGTGTAGTTCAAATCGCTTCGATACTTGTTGCCGTTGCCTTCCATCAAAACGCCCCGCACGCCGAACTCGATACTGGAAGTCACCGTGTAAGGCCCTTCCGATCCGTTCTGTGCAGTGGCGGCGGGCGCTTGTGTTTTATCCTTGTCGGGCGTTTGCTGCGCGTGCGCGTCGTTGGTCATCAACACCAGACCCATCACGAACCCGAACAGGAAGAGCAGCGTAAGTCCAATTTTGCTTTTCATAGCATCTCTCCTCGATTCCTCGCGTTTCAGCGGAAGAAGACCTTGTTGGTGTTCGACCCGTGAATCTTCGAATGACACGTTGTGCAGTTCTGGTATCGCACGGTCGCCTGGTTATGGAAGCTGGGCGCGCCGGGCGCGTCGATTTCGCCGACCTTCAACGCAACATTGCTGTGGCATTCCAGACAGAGCTGGTTGACAGCGCTGCGCTTGAGCATCTTCGGATTGCTCGATCCGTGCGGCGTATGGCAAATCGCGCAGCCCTCAACCTTTGACGGCGCGTGCTCGAACACAAACGGGCCCTGCTTATCGGCGTGGCACTTCATACACGAAGCGTCGGCGCCGGTGGCAAGCCTTGCCTGTTTCAGCTCGAATCCGCCGTGCGGGTTGTGACAATCACTGCACTTCATTGCGCCTTCGAGGACTCGGTGATGGAACGGCTGCGAGAACTGGCCCTTCATTTCGTTGTGACAGGTCAGGCACAGTTGCGGCTCGTTCTTCACCAGCATCTTGAGGGGCGCGAGGTCGTTTGAGTGCGCCGAGAAGGCTCCTACCGGCATCAACGTGGAAGGCGCATCGGCCTTGCCCTGAGGTGCGCCAGCGATTTTCTCGGCGAGCCTGGTCGAGAAGTGCGGGGAGTGGCAATCGGTGCATGATACGTCGTTGCGCCAGTGTTCGCCCCGTTTGAAGTTGTTGTGCTCTTCCTTGCCGGCGTGGCATTTCAGGCAGCCTTCGGAGATTTGCTTCGGAGATTCGTTTGCGAATGTCCGAATCTTGGTTTTGTCTCCGCCGCCTTCCACGTGCGCCTTGCCTGGACCGTGACAAGATTCGCATCCTTGCTGCTCAGCTTTCCAGCCGGCCTTTTGCAGCTTGGCGTGCGCGGTCTTCATGAAGCTCTCGTGCTGGGCCTCGTGACAGGCCTTGCAGGTTTCGCTTCCGACATAATCTTCGGGTGAGTTCTTGGCGGACGCCGCTGGTTTGGTTTGCTTTTGATCGCCGGGGTCAGCCGGTTTCGAGAATGAACTCGAAGCCGTGTACAGGACTCCCAGCGCTGCGCAGCCAGCCACCAACGCCGTCTTTAATAGTTTTACCGGGCTCATTTGCGTGCCTCCTTAGGTTGAGAAGCCAATCTAACCGTTCAGTAACCAAAAGAACTATGAGCGTAGTCACATCTCGAAGTGACGGCAGTCACGCGGTTGGCCGGCACATTCGACGTCCTGTAGGCAATCCCTGTTCACAAATCAGGGACCTGATCACAATTAGTCCGCGTTGGTTCGACGGAAAAATTGTTTGTGCAGTAAGCGCAGGGGTTATGACTCGATAGCGGATGGCTTGGGCCGCATTGTGATGAGTAAGGCTAATTTGACTTCCTCGATCGAGTTTCACTCCACTAGCTTTCGCGGATCGCAAAACAAATCCAACGCCGGATCTGTGATATGCCGGCCTCATTGTTCGTCGTCAGAAGCGCCTATATCGTACAAATTCGAGCCTTTTTCGTCTGTTCAATATTGAACAAATCATCAGGAAATACCTCATCGGCCTGAAGAATCAGGATTACGCGAGGCCAAAAGAATGTGGCATTCGCTTCAATTGCCCGCCCGAAGCTGGGCATTTTCCCGCAACTGTGATGAGAGAATTCCCTCAGCGCCATCGACCAGCAGGACGCCTTGTTCAGTTGAGAATCTGCTTAGACGACTTGATGAGCCCAGTGGCGCGAATCAAAGTGAACAGCTATCATCGCAAAGAATGTTCTTCACGCGCGCCTTGCTTAAGAAACTTATAGCCTGCTTGCTGCCGATGAGCTTTGTATGGGTGCTGGTGGCATGCGTCTCGATTTGCGCGCGGGACTGCGCGGCGCTACAGGCGAGTAATCCGATCTTTTCGTCAACCGATGTTGAGGACTCATCGGATTGTAAAGGCTGTCCGCTGACTGCCGTTCCGAAGGCAATAATGCCGGAACGCGCAATCAATGGCTTTGATGTCCAGCTTTCGGTTGTTATTGGGCCGCCGCTCCGGCGGTTTGATTCTCCAGCTGACGATTCTGTTTCAGGCTCTCGGCAACGCCAGCCCTCAACCACAGATCCGCCCTCGAAACGGCTTCCGGTGCTTCGCGTCTAAATAGTCCCCGCTCTAACTTCAAACTCTCATCCGGCTGGATTCGCCGAGCGTCAACGGCGTGCCGGTTCTGTTGGCTTTATATTCGAGAGGTTTCGGAAATCATGAGACACATCATCTTACTTTTTGTCTTCGTTCTCAGCGGGCAAGTTGCATTCGCCCAGACTACTCTCAAGGCTACGATCAAGAATGAGGAAAGCAAACAACCGGTCGCCGGCGCGACGGTTTCAGTAAAAGGCACAGAGATCACCGCGACGGCCGATGCAAACGGCAAGGTCGAAATAACTAACGTTCCCGACGGCGATCAAATTATCGAAGTGTCCTCGCCGGGCTACGAAACGAAAGAACTAAAACTCACATTTCCGCTTGCAGGCGCGAGCGATCAGTTGATCTTTATCGCGGTTCACAATGAACTCGGCGAGGTAACTATCACCTCGACAACGCGCATCAGCCGCGAGATCGACGACGTTCCGACGCGCATCGAAGCGATCAACGAAGAAGAAGTGGATGAGAAAATCAGCATGCGCCCGGCAAACGTCTCGATGGTCCTGAATGAAAGCACCGGAATAAAAGTTCAGCAGACGTCGGCGACCTCGAACACCCAGAGCGTGCGAATCCAGGGGCTGGACGGCAGATACACGCAGATTCTAAAAGATGGCTTTCCCGCGTTCGGCGGGTTCTCCGGCAGCTTGAGCGTTCTCGACATTCCGCCGCTCGATCTGAAACAGGTCGAGATCATCAAGGGTCCATCGGCGACATTTTACGGCGGAGGTGCGATAGCCGGTGTTGTGAATTTCATCAGCAAAGATCCGCAATCGAAGCGCGCGACCTCGATGGTCTTCAATCAGACGAGTGCGCTTGGAACTGACTTCTCGTTTTTCGACTCGCGGAAGTTCACTCGCTTCGGCTACACGTTTCTTGGATCGGCCAACTATCAAAAGGAGTATGACGTCGATGATGACGACTTCACTGAGCTGCCGAGAACAACATCCTTCAATCTGAATCCGCGGCTCTTCTTTTATCTCGACGACAAGACGCGTCTCGTCATTGGCAATTCGACTTCGTTTCAGAATCGCAACGGCGGAGACGTCTTCGTAATTCGTGGCCAGGCCGATGAATTCCATCGCTACTTCGAGAAGAACAATTCATTTCGCAACATCACAACCGCGGAGTTTGACCGCGAGTTTTCCGGCGGCCGAAAGATAGTCGCCAAACAGAGCCTCGCTTTCTTCAATCGCAAAACCGAAGTCCCGGATTACCTGTTCAAAGGCCGCCAATTCAATTCCTACAGCGATGTTTCGTACTTTCAGCCCGCTAAGAATCACGCGCTCGTGTTCGGCTTCAACGCAGTGCGCGACGCGTTCAAGGAAAACGCAGATAGCACCAGCGCGATCAGACGCGACGAAACCAGAACGACGTTTGGCGGATACGTTCAGGATAATTTTGCAATCACTAACAAACTCTCAGTCGAAGCGGGGTTTCGACTCGATCACCTCAAACACTATGGCGCGTTTCCGTTGCCACGTGTGTCGGCGTTGTATAAGTTCACCGACAATCTCAGCAGCCGGTTCAGCGTTGGATTGGGATACAAAGCTCCCAGCATCTTCACCGAAGACGCCGAGATGCTGCTGTTTCGCAATGTGCTCCCGATCGGCAACACGCTGAAAGCTGAACGGAGCCGGGGCGGAACATTCGACGTGAATTATAGGAACGCGATCGGCGAGAAGTTTTCGTGGTCGCTCAATCAGATGTTTTTCTACACGAGGATCGAGAGTCCGTTGATATTGAGGCCAGCTCCAGGGGACGTTTTTAGTTTTGCGAATGCCGGCGAACCGATCAGAAGCTCGGGCTTTGAAACAAACCTTCGCGTTGTTTATGACGTCGTGAAGCTGTTTGCGGGTTATACGTTCACCGACGCAAAAGCAAAGTACTTGATTGGCGATCAAACATTGCCGCTCGTCCCAAGGAGCAGAATAAATTCGGCGCTGCTTTTCGAGAGAGAAGGGAACTTCAAGGCCGGCCTCGAAGCTTATTACAGCAGCAATCAGGTTCTGAGTAACCGGGTCCGCGCGAGATCATTTTCGGTATTCGGAATCTTCGGTGAAAAGACGCTCGGCCATGTCAGTCTCTTCTTCAACGCCGAGAACATCACCGATACGCGCCAGAGCCGTTTCGGCCCGGTGGTGTTTCCGCCGCATCAAAACCCAACCTTCAGCGAAATCTACACGCACACTGAAGGGCGAGTCTTCAACGGAGGAATCAAGCTCAAGTTTTGAGGGCTAACTGTGCGTTCTCTTGCGGCGCTTTCACCTTAAGCAAGGAGCCTGTCGGAAAGATTATTTTCTCTGCGTAATCTCAGCGCGCTCTGCGTCTCCGCGGTGAATTTGCCCGAAGAAGACAGCTAACCGCAGAGGCGCCGAGAACGCAGAGAAAGCGCAGAGTTCTTTTTCAGACGGGTTCCCTAAGGTTGAATCACGCGCAGTCTCTCTTTTATGAATTCCTTTGTGGGAGTCGGAGTAATCTTGCCATCAATATTGTAGATGCGGCACGCGAACGAGAATACGTCATTCCTCCCATCCAGATCTTTGCCGTTCACTCGAATCGATGGCGAACCCTGGAACCGCGCCTTTTCGGCTTCCTCCGCGGAGCTGACGTTGAGCAACACAAGGTCTGCGCGAAGCTTACTCTCTCGCAAAGCGTCCTTGAGATTTGCCAGAGCCTGCTTGTGTCCGGGACATTCTTTGAAGTAGAGAAACTCGACCTTAAGTCTGTCACTCTTTCCATTCGCCTGAGCTGTATTATTCATACCCTTCATCTCGTCCAGCATGCTTTTAGTTTCGATGTGAATGTTGATTGATTCCCAAATAGTCGTGAATCAGACGATCGCGCATACCGGCGATGGCTCGCCAGTCAATCGAGACATGTCGGCTTCTGAAAGCGTCGGGTAGCTTCTTCACGGCCTCCCCGATGATCTCCAAACTTCTAACGGTAGCGCGTTTCAAGGTCTCATCGCCAAGAAGCTCGTCCTTGCTCACTCCGCGAAAGCGGTTTACGAGAAAATCCGTCTCGTCGAGTATATGACGCAGGTATTCAACTGGCGAGATTGACATACTCGACCTCATTCACCACGTGCGGGCGAAGGTAGGGGCTGAGAGACTCCGCGGTAATCAGTTCAACCCGCCGATCGCATATTTCCTCGAGTAGCAGAGAGACTCTCATAAAATTGTCAAAGGTCTTCTGCGCCGGATCGAACTCGACAAGGAAATCAACGTCGCTCTCGGGGTGTTGCTCGTTACGCACGAATGAACCGAACAGGCCGAGCCGTCTTACGCCCGCGGCGGTGATCTCGTCGCGGTGTCCTCGAATGGCCGAAAGCACGGTCTCCTTTGTCTGCGCGCTCATTGTTGTTGCCTCGACCGCCAGTTCTGGCGATATTTCAGAGTACAAATGTGGACTGCTTCGCTTCGAACTGATGATGCACGCGTGATCTTCTTTCCGCAAGACTTCGGTCTCTACTTTACCGGCGAGACGCAGGCATAAGATAGCGGTTCGCGTTTATCGAGTCATTCTTTTAAGAGTTAAAGCCGTGAGCTTTCTTCTCAACTCCGCGCGCGTCGTTCGCGATAGGTCGCCACCCTCGAAGAAAGAATCCTCGGTGACTTCGTGGCGGGCGAAGGGAGGCGGCTCGGCGGACATCAAGTCCTCAAGGCTTTCTGCTTCGGTTTCACACAGCACAAGCCCTTCGAGCTCGCCTTCGAATTCATCAATCGAAAACACCCGGCCGAGATGATTGTGATAGTAGCGAGTCTTTCTCAGCCTATCGCCGTCAAGCGGATCCAGAAATTCGTATTCGTCCGGCGACAAGAGAATTCGGCTGACCGTGCGGAAGTAGGGCGATGGCGACTCAGACTTTTTGTTGAGTTTTAGGACTCGACGTCCAGTGTCGGAGTCCGTCAGGACTCTAAGCCTCAGTCTGGTTCCTCGGAGGTACTTGTCCTCGTAGGTCTTCGAATAAGACTCGACGAACCTCTTCCAATCAGCGCCCGGCGCTACCAGAAATCGTCTCTCGTATTCGACTCGCGTGTATCTTGTTTCTACGGCGTCAATCATAACCGGGATATCGCGCCGTCTGCCGACCACAAACCGCCGCCCATGATGATCAGCGCGATCACGATGCCTAACGCCAGTAAGTGATACTCAAAGCCTTCGCCCTTCTGTTTGCCTTCCCAATTCATGAAGAAACCATGCGGAAGGTGGACGGAGAAGATTGCGACAAGCATCACGCAGCCGATTCCGAAGGCAGCTATGCGGGTAAGCAATCCGAGCGCGAGACCAATCGGCCCTGCGAACTCGGCCGTCATCGCCAGCAGCGCAAGCGGCGCCGGTATACCCGAGCCAACGAAATACTTCAGGGTGTTCTTGAATCCGTGGCCTCCGAACCAGCCCAGCACCTTTTGCGCGCCGTGCGGAAAGATCACCACTGCCAGCGTCAACCTCAACAACATGCTAACTGCACTGACATCAGTAGTCAGCAACCATTTGAGCATAATAAGCCTCCGGACGTGCTGCTATCCTGAATGCGCGCGCGCGCCTGGTCAAGGACTTTTGAGGGCGAGGCGGGCGCGCAAGTTTTTGGGAATCTCACCCGCGGTGGTGTTTCATCGTTGCGCTGGAGTGAGCATTCCGACTAGACTTCTCGGGCTGCAAATGGACCTTAGCCGCAGTCCCCCAGCGCGGCGCGGGCGCGGGTGTTAGCCGTGACCGTTTTGAAGCTTACACAGTGATCAGAATAATGGCCGAGTTTATGCAGATGAATCTGAGCGGTACAACAGTGATGTTGGTGGCGGGCGTGGCGCTGCTGATGATCGTCATGATCATCCTTCTGCTGATGCGATCTGGCGCGGGCCGGCGAGAGCGCGAGACGCGAATGCGCGCGCGGCTGATTGAGATGGAACGCGAAGCTCAGTTTACGGCGGCCGCCGATCGCGTTCCGCAATCGAGAAACGCCGGAGAGGTTGCGTTTCATATTGCGCAGTTGTTCAAAGAACATCTTTCGATTACAGTGCTCGGCGTTTACGCGCGCCACGAGAGGGATTCCCAACTCTCGAATGTCTTGCCCCAGAATCAGAGTCCCGCGCCACTCGCATTAACGTTGCCGGCCTCGATACCGGCGACAATGTCAGACGGACGTGCGCGTATGGAGACTCTTGCGTCGATAATCGGTTCAGAGAGTACGGGTGCTTCGGCCGGAGAGCAATTCGCGGTCACCGAGGAACCGGCCCCTGAGACGGAACAGAGCCTTGAGCCCGAACGAGTCACCTCGAGTCTTGAACCCCTCGAATCTGAGAGTCACACGCCTCCGACTCGAGTCGAAGAAGTTTTACTAGTTCCGTGGGACGCAATGTTTCAGTGGAACGGATTGATAGTCGCTTCATTGCCGGCAGGCGCTATGCCTGAGGCGATTGACCCGCATCGCGACGCGATCGCGCGGCTGACAGAGCGCCTTGCGGTTGCACTCGAATTCGAAAGCGTCGACTTCTCGCTCGACGCGTCCGAGCAGCGTGCCGAGCGGACCACGCGCTTTTCGCAATCGCTGATTTCGTGTCTGGAAGAGCCGTCACCATTGAACGCGATCGTCCGCGAAGTTACTAAGTTGGTGGACAGCGACAGCGCAGCGCTCTGGCGATTGGATGAAGCGGCGTCGATGGTCTCGATGGTTGCGTCGGCGGGGCTGAAGTCGGCGGAGTTCCTGCCGCTTCCGCTCGGACAGGGACTCGCTGGAAACATCGCTTCGAATGGGAACGCGCTTGCGATAGAGGATGCCCCGTCCGACCCGCGTTGCATTTTCCCTCGCGAGTCGCGCGAGAGCGGAATCGTCTCATATCTCGGCGTGCCGCTCACTACCGACGGCAATATTCTGGGGGTGATTGAGGCGCACCGAGCGACGGTGCGCTCGTGGAACGAGAACGATCGTCGCGCGCTTGAATCCGCGGCGGCGATCATCACCGAATTGATCAGGAGCACCGACACGCGAGGCAATCGCCTGCGGATTGAAAGCGCCTACCTCGGATTGTCGGAAGCGTTGCAACGGCTTCGCTCGGCGGACGAAGTTAATGAAGCGGTCGTCGAAGTGCTCGGGCACGCCCTGGGGGCGTCGCGAGTCGTTACAGTAGAGTTCGACGAACAGGGCAAGACCGAACCGGTCAAGCAGGAGCACCTTCAGGTGCCCGCGAAATCGGCTCTGGGAGCCAGATTCGCGGACGGCCTCGCTGCGCGAGTTATCTCGCAACCCTCGCCCGATCCGATTTCGATAATCGATTCCCGCGAGCACTCGTTGATGGGCCCTGAGCAGGCCGCGGAACTCGGCGTGTTGTCGGAGCTCGTGCTGCCGATAAGAGTCGACGGAAAAACGCGGTCGATCGTGTATGTGCATCAGTGCGACCGTGCGAGAGAGTGGGACCACGAAGAGATCGAATTCGCGGAGCGAGTCGTTCGTCAATTATCGCTCTCGCTTTCGAACCTCAATGCGATCGAGAAGGCATTCAAGGATGCCGACGAGGCCCGCGCCGAACTGAAGCGGGCTACTGCCGAGGCGAACTCTGCTAAAGTGGCGGAACTCGAACAAAAGGTTCAAAGCCTCGAACGGGTGCTCGAACACTCGCGAAGCCTCGAAGAACAGGCCCGAGGAATGCTCGCCAGCGCGTCGACGCTCGAAGCGAAGTCTCGCGCGGAAGCGGATGCCGCGCGAAAGGCCGAAGACGAGACACGCAAGAAGTTTCAAAGCGTCGACGAGGATCGCAAACGCATGCAGAACTCGGCGCAGCAGTTGCTCGAGATAAACAGACTGAAGAGCGAGTTCATAGTCAATGCGGGCCGTGAGATCGAAGGGTCGCTTCAGTCGGTGCTCGGTGTTGCGGAACTCATGGCGCGGGGATCGTACGGAGCGCTCAGTCCCGAACAACTCGAAGCGTTGAACGGGTTGTACGCTTCCGCTCGCCGGATAAAGAACGACGTCGATTGGCTGATCGAGTACGGCTCGACTCGTTCGCGACGCCTCGAGCCGAGCGAAGAGAAGTCGAGTTGACCCGCCTTGTCACCGACCAAAGCGCTCATCAAGAATAAACTGCGGATGAAAATATCGATCTTCTATGTTGGATCAAGTCTGCTTGCGCCGCTGAAGCGGGCCGAGTCCGAGATCAACAAAAGCAGCAAGCTCGGTCTGGAACTTGCAACCTACAACTGCGGCGCGCCGCTCAATGAACCCGAATGGCGCAAGGCCGAAGAAGATATCGCATCCAGCGAACTCGTGTTCGTCATTCATGTGACCGAAGGCGAAAACGCCGCGCACATTGCCGCCTCGCTTGATCGTCATCGCGAACGTCACAATGCCGTGATCGCATTCAACTGCATGCCTGACCTGATGCGCCGGGGCCGGTTAGGCAAGCTCGATTTTGGAACGTTGATGAAATCGCCGGCGGCCAAAGCGTCCGGCGACGGGGCAGCAACTCAAAGCACCGTGCGCAAGCTCGCGACGTGGATGGCGGAGTTCGTAAAGGGTCGAAGCACTTCGGGCGATTCATCGCGCAAACGCTCCGGGCACTCCGATCAATATCTCAAACTCATACTGCGGCTTCCCGCGGTTCTGAAATTTGTGCCGGCCGCCGGGCGCCTCGCCGATGTGAAGAATTATCTTTTTCTGTTTTGTTATTTTCTACAGCCGACGCCAAACAACATTCGATCGATGCTCCTCTACGCGGTAAAGCACTATGTGCCCGGCGACTGGCGCGCGCTTAAGGTTGAGCCGCCCGAATCAATGCCCACCGTCGGTATTTACCATCCCGATTCCTCAAAATTGTTCGATACGTTCGACGCGTATCGCAAATGGCGAGCAAAGCGGCGACGCCCGCTTGATGCCCGCTCGACAATCGGACTCTTGCTGATGCGGCCTCAGATAATCAGCGATTCGCGGCGTCATTACAATGGGTTGATCCGGGCGATCGAAGCGGAAGGGTTGAGCGTCATCCCAGCGATCTCGACTTTCATGGACAATCGCGATGCGTGCGGCCGGTTCTTTGTTGAACAACCGAGCAACGGCGAAGCAGGGAAGTCGCGAGTGAGCCAGATTGTTTCGCTTACGGGATTCAGTTTTGTTGGCGGGCCCGCGATGAACGACAGCGAAGCGGCCGTCGATTTCATGAAAGAACTCAACGTGCCGTTCCGCTCGCTGGTCTCGCTGGACGTTCAGACAATAGAGAACTGGAAGCTCAGCAAGCTGGGGTTGAATCCGATTCAGAGCGCGATGCAAGTGGCGATTCCGGAAATTGACGGCGGGACTGAGCCGTTCATATTCGGAGGCCTGCCTGAAAGCGGTGACCAACCTGAAGCGCTCGAGGAGCGTTGTCAGAGAATCGCCCGGCGGCTTGCGCGTTGGAACAGGCTCCAGGTAGTCGCGCTCTCGGAGCAACGGCTTGCGTTTCTTGTGTTTTGTTTTCCGCCGAACAAGGGAAACATCGGAACCGCCGCCGACCTGGATGTTTTCCCGAGCCTGATGGAAATACTCATCAGGCTGCGTTCTTCCGGCTATACCGTCGATGTGCCCGAGACTCAGGATCGATTGCGAGAAATGTTACTTGAAGGGAATTCCGGCGAGTCAGGTATGATCGCGAACGTGGCGTATCGGATGAGCGTCGATGAGTATCGCCGCCTCAGTCCTTACGTTGATGACATCGAGCGCGAGTGGGGACGCGCGCCCGGCACGATCAATTCAAACGGCCGAGAGATTTTGATCCCGGGAGTGCAACTCGGAAACGTCTTTATCGGCGTTCAGCCGACTTTCGGATACGAAGGCGATCCGATGCGATTGCTCGCTGCTGAGAGCGGCGCGCCTCATCACGGATTCATGGGACTCTACACGTACGTCGAGAAGGTCTTTCGAGCAGACGCGGTTATTCACGTTGGCACTCACGGTGCGGCGGAGTTCATGCCGGGCAAACAAGTTGGCTTGTCTGAGAGCTGCTGGCCCGATCGATTGATCGGAGACCTGCCGAACATATACATCTACAGCGTCAACAACCCGTCCGAGGGCACGATCGCAAAACGCAGGTCTTATGCTGAACTGGTCTCGTATTTGACGCCGCCGATCGAGAATGCGGGATTGTACAAAGAATTTATCTCGATGAAGGATCTGCTTAACTCGTATAGACGCGCTGAGGATGAAACAGAACGTCGGCGGCTGTTCGAGGCGATCGGCGAGAAGGCCGCGCAATTGAATCTCTAGCGTTGCTGTTATTGCGCGAGCGCGTTTCCGCAGATTCGACAGTTCGTCCTGCGTTTCGCATTGAGGTTTCCACACCCGCTGCATTTGTAATACATCTTGCGCGTGAACCAACCGGTGAAAAACCCGCTCAGGATAAGTATTCCGCCGAGCACCACAATCGTCAGGAGAGTGTCCCAGAAACTTTTCATTGATTGGCGCGGAGGTTATCGAGGGCGGCCTGGCCTTTTGGAGTGAGCGCGTAGAAGTCGCTTCCGCGCTCGACCAGCAAATCTTCGCGGACCAGCCGCGCCACAATATCGATTACCTGCTCGCGGCTCTTCGGATCGTTGCCGCCAGCTTCAAGGAGAGTGTGTAAGTCGAGAGTTTCGCTGTTCATTTGCCCGAACATATCCAGAACGCGTTGTGCAAGTTCATCCATCGATGCCTCCAGGTGATAGGAATGCAGTATGTGACACGGGCTTTATGATATCAGGCCGGGTCTGACAACCGAATCCCGAAAGTGTTTCCTCACTGGTGCGGCAAATGTATCAAATCAATTACGTCCCCGGCCGTTTTGCGTCTATAATCACCGAAAGTTTCACCGCCTGGTTTCCTGGGTCCGGGTGCTGACCGTTTCAGAAACGGATCACTGGAGGCTTGGCAAATGCTATTCAAAACCGTAAGCGCCGCGGTCTTTGGCATCGATGCGTACGTGGTTGACGTCGAGATCGATTTGACTCCGCGAGCCGCTGACAGCTTGGTTCCCGTGTTCACAATGGTAGGTCTGCCCGACGCGGCGGTTCGCGAAAGCCGCGAGCGAATTCGCGCGGCCATCAACAACTGCAACTTCTTTTTTCCAATTCATCGTGTGACCGTGAACCTCGCGCCAGCCGATGTGAAAAAAGAAGGATCGAGTTTCGACTTGCCGATCGCAGTGGGGATACTCGGCGCGAACGGCGATTTGAATCGCGAAGAGTTGGCCGACACGCTCATCGTCGGTGAGTTGTCGCTCGACGGGCGAGTGCGGCCAATCAAGGGCGCACTGCCGATCGGCGTCGCGGCGCGAGCCCACGGCGTGAAGCGATTATTTGTCCCCGAAGAAAACGCGCACGAAGCGGCGGTTGTGACCGGACTCGACGTGTATCCGGTTTCGACGCTTCGAGGCGTAGTCGAATTGATCAACAATCAACAACCGCCTCCGCCGTTGAGCATCGATACTCAGGCGTTGCTGTCGAATCTCGATCATTACTCCGACGATTTCCGAGAAGTGCGCGGCCAACCTCATGCAAAGCGCGCCATCGAAGTTGCCACGGCAGGCGGGCATAACATTTTGCTCATCGGTCCTCCGGGTTCAGGCAAGACGATGCTTGCGAAACGCATGCCGACAATTCTCCCGCCTCTCGAATTTGAAGAAGCCATCGAATGCACAAAGATTCACAGCGTAGTCGGGCTGACTGAGAAGCACGGGTTGATTACGACTCGTCCATTTCGCGCGCCTCATCACACGATCTCGGATGCGGGCTTGATCGGCGGCGGAGCGGTTCCGCGCCCCGGCGAAGTGTCGCTTGCACACAATGGCATGTTGTTTCTCGATGAGTTGCCCGAGTTTGAACGCAACGTGCTGGAGGTGCTTCGACAGCCGTTGGAAGACGGCAAGGTGACGATCAGCCGGGCGTCGATGTCGCTGACGTTTCCGTCGCGTTTTATGCTGGCGGCTGCGATGAATCCATGTCCTTGTGGGTTTTTCAACGACCCGACACGCGAGTGCAAATGTTCTCCGATGCAGATACAACGATACGTGTCAAAGATATCGGGCCCGCTGCTCGACCGGATCGATATCCACATCGACGTGCCGGCGGTGAAGTTCAAAGAGCTCGCGAGCGACACACCCGCGGAAAGCTCAGCGGATATTCGTGACAGAGTCGTCCGGGCGCGACGAGTTCAGCTCGAGCGTTTCCCGACCGAGCGAATCTTCTGCAACGCGCAGATGTCGCCGAGATTGATTCGAAAGTACTGCGCGATCGATTCAACATCGAAGGGGTTGTTAGAGAACGCGATCACAAGGTTGGGATTGTCAGCACGCGCTTACGATCGGATCCTGAAGGTAAGCCGCACACTCGCCGATTTGGAAGGCAAGGACGCGATTGAATCTCAGCACGTGAGCGAGGCGATTCAGTATCGGACGCTCGACCGAAACTTCTGGGCGTGAGCTTTCAGAATCGTGCGTCTTGGCGCCATGGTCAGCTCCTGTTTCTCTTTGACGACCGTCGTGTTCCTCTTCGGAGATACCTCCCGTCAAGGAATCATGAAGGCCGGAACCAGCAGATCTGGGTGAGTCTGCTCGTTGATTTGGATGGCCTGCTTAAGGCGGCTCAACGCGGCTGTATCGCCCTTGAAGTAGGCGTCGCGCGCCAATTGCTCCGTCTGCGTGATGACCACTCTCCAAACCCGCTCCGCCAACGGCTGATAAGCACGGGTGACGAGAGGCCCGAAAACGCTGCTGTTGGTCTCCATCACCTGCCTCGCAAAATATTCAGCGAACCCCTCCATGAGCAAAGTCTTTCGGCGAAAACCAAACACCAGATCATCCGGATGCTGGTTCGCCCAATCCCTGAACCTGGTATGGACATAGAAATGGACCGCCTCGTGCACCAAAGTCTCGACGTGGGCAGGGATCTGGATCAGGACCGAGCGTCCAGCCCTCGGGCCCCGCGCAGCAGCTAACCCTCCAATGTTGGCTGCGAGCAGTTCCCTGGGAGTGATCGTCTGCACGACCGTGGCCCGGGTCACCGGATCTACGACGGACATCTCGAAGCTATTTACCGCTATGCGGTCCGCAATGAAAGTGCGCAATTCGGCGATCCCGGAGAAGGATTGATGATGGCGCCTGAGGATGTCGTGAATAGCTGAGCCGGGCGGTGGGTCGAGGAACAGCATGAGCAAATGTTCTGGCATGTCCGCCGCGTCGAACTGGGCTGCAAACTGGCCCTGGTTCACGAAGTGCGCTCGTCCCGTAGTCAAGGCGGCGCCGGAGAGACCGAACTGCGCGCGAACCGCATCGTCGACCCGTTGTCGCCACAAGTCCGCGTTCCCCTGATCGATCTCCGGCGCCGGGGAGACGGCTGGCGCTGGTGCGGCTGGCGCATTGCGCTGCACGGGTGCGAATTTGGCTTGCAGCAGTTCTTCCTCTTCAGTTTGCCGTTGAATGGCATTCGCCGGAGTTGCAGATGAATGTGAAAGCGAGTGAGGGTGACTGCTGAGCATGCGCTGGACGGCACGGTTGCCGATGGTGCGCTGTAGCGAAAGGATGTCCGCGGTTCTGAGCGCAGAGGGATGCGCGCTTGTGGCTAGCTTGAGAGCAGTGACTGGATCCATCGGGCGCTGGTGATCCTTCACGGCCGACTGATGCTGCTGCGGTGGCGTGCGCTGCGTGATCGCCGCCTTTTCGATGTCGTGCGTCTTGTTCTTGAGCGCCATGATCAAGTCCTGTGCTCGTTTAATGGGCAGGGTAGTCTCGCTTGCCTAGCCGTGCTTTGTTCAATCTATGTCTCCTCGCGCGCGCCGCAACTCCGTTTCATAAGACTTGCGCGGCAGCCAGGGTGACGCCGACCGAGAAGTTCGGGCCCTGCTGGATGACTCGAACCTCGTGAGCGCCGAAGGTCGCCGCCCAGTGCAACCACGCGGCGGCGCTGTTCGACTGGGCCGCCATGTTGGGTCTAAACGTGTGCCAGCCTGCGCCGTCACGTCCCATAGACATTGCGAACTTTAACGCATAGAGATGCCCGAGAGGGGCCGTTATCAAGAATGGCGCCGTGCCCAGGATCATTGCCTGAGCCGCTATGAGGTTGTTCATGAACGTCTCCGCGGCGTTGTTCGCCGCCGCTTGCGTGGGTTGGGGCGGGAACGGGCTCGCCGCGACGGCGGCATCGATGGCCGAATCAGCGAGGTCCAGTGTTATGTCGTACGCGCGGCGGAAGTCGTCGATGTGCTCTTGTTCGGCATCCTGATTCACATTCGCGATGGCTTGAGTTACCTCGCCGTAAATCTCTTTGTTGTTAGGACCTGCGATGTAGGGACCCAGAGCTCCGCCGACATTCATTAGACTCGTCGAGTGAATCCCCGGCCCGAGGTAGCGCGAGATGTTCGCTCCTTCATCTGCGGCAGTCACTTTGACGACGGTTGCGAGCCACCCGGCCGGGGTGTGCATGCTATTGATGATGTACGCGGGCGCGATGTATCCGGCCGGCGGTGTTGTGTTTCCCATGTCGGTCGGGGCGGCAAGTGGAAGCAAGTTCATTGTGGCCCTATCGGGCGCCATGATTGGGACCGGCGCCAGCACTCGCTGCACGACCTGCACAGTCTCGGCCGTCCCCGCAGCGACGTGATCAGCACTCTGCGTATAGGCGAAGGCGCTGAGTTGTGTTGCTGCAAACTTCCCTTGTAGCAATTCCTCTTCTTCGGGCGGTCCCTTGCGCTGGACCGGGGCCAATTTAGCTTGCAGGATTTTCTCTTCCTCCGGCCCGCGTTTGAACTGCGCCGTGTGCGCCAGCGCTCTCGCCCCCATCACATCTGCTTCATGCTCCAGCGCCTCGTCGTCATTGACAGGCACTCCGTCCGTCAACTGCATAGTCGGCTGCACGCGGCCCCGGGCCTGTTGGACGACGTGCCATGCTTCGTGCGGGAGATGGCGTTCTTGTCCTGGCGCGACATGGATATCGCTGCCTTGTGTGTAGGCCAGGGCGTCGAGTTGCGCGGGCTTGGCTGAGCCGTAATGGACCCTGACGTGATCCATAGAGATGCCCGACAACGATTCAATGCCGGACTTGAGACCGTCGGGCATGCCGGTTCTATTTTCGATTCGGGGCGGCGCGTCAAACTTTTCATGCGGCAGCTCTTCCTCTTCAGTTTGCCGTTGAATGGCATTCGCCGGAGCTGCAGACGGTCGTGAAAGCGAGTGAGCGTGACTGCTGAGCATGCGCTGGACGGCGCGGTTGCCGATGGTGCGCTGTAGCGAAAGGACCTCCGCGGGTGTGAGCGCAGAGGGATGCGCGCTTGTTGCCAGCTTGAGGGCGGTGACGGAATCCATCGGGCGCTGGTGATCCTTCACGGCCGGCTGATGCTGCTGCGGTGGCGTGCGCTGCGTGATCGCCGCCTTTTCGATGTCGTGCGTCTTGTTCTTAAGCGCCATGATCAAGTCCTGTGCTCGTTGACGACCGGTCGATGGGGAAGACAATGCGCAGCCTTCATCAGAGCCTCTCCCCTGTCACTGGATGGTATTCACCCCTAGAAACCAGATTCACTTTTGCGAAGGCCCGCGGATTTACCTTTATCTCTTTTTCGGCGTTGTCGTAGATGATGTCGTAGTTGTTGATGTAGGGAGCCAACGCTGTCCCGCGCCAGGGTGGATCTCTGAACTGTTCCTTGATGGAATTGCCGTCCAGCATTCCCTCAAAAGTCTGGCCCGGGCGAAGATAAACACCCCATTCACCGACCTGGCCGCTGCGGATCTCTTGAATCTTAGACAGTCCGGCCTTCCATCCATATGCTCGATCGGTCGTCAGGTAAAGACCCTCTCCGAAGCGAGCTTGAGAGGTTCCCCTCGTTTGAATACCTTCCTGCATAAAGCTGTGCCGATAGGCTGTGCTTGTCCAATGAGACCCGAGATATTGGCTCCCGACGATCGGAAGTGGAAGCGAGGAGCCGCCGGCCGGCATGAACGTCGCCACGTTGATTGCGAACTCATCGTAGTACGTATTCTCCGCTTGTGTCCTGGCGACTCCCCTCACCCAGTACGCACCGTCAGCCAGGGCATAGAGATCTCCTACGTCGATCGTTATGAATGCCTCGGCGGATTGCTTGGAAATGACAGCAGCATTCGCCGAGTTGAATACCGTTAGGGTGTGGTGGGTTAGAGGGGCATTGCTGTGGGGCCGTCCCACGACCTCCGCGGGGTTCCATACGAGTGCCTTGTTGATGAAGTTTATTGCGTCACTTCGGCCCAGAGAATATATGCCCCTTTCCGTCCGCGCCCCCGGGGGTGCGGGAGGTTTAAGCTGCGCGACTCGCCCGGACGCAAGCGGTATGGGCGAATCCCTCGGCCCCGAGTCCGCTGGCTGGGTCACCGCCTTTAACTGCGCCGCTTTCGCCCCCATTATATCTGCTTCATGCTCGAGCCGTTCGTCATCATTGACCGGCACTCCGTCCGTCAACTGCATAGTCGGCTGCACGCGCCCCTGGGCCTGTTGGACGACGTGCCATGCTTCGTGCGGGAGATGGCGTTCCTGTCCTGGCGCGACATGGATGTCGCTGCCTTGTGTGTAGGCCAGGGCGTCGAGTTGCGCGGGCAGGGCTGAGCCGTAATGGACTCTGACGTGATCTAGAGAGATGCCCGATAACGATTCGATGCCGGACTTGAGACCATCGGGCATTCCGGTTCTATTCTCTCTTCGCGGGGCCGCCTCAAGCTCTCCACGCAGCAGCTCTTCCTTTTCAGTTTGCCGTTGAATGGCATTCGCCGGAGCTGCAGATGGTCGTGAAAGCGAGTGAGCGTGACTGCTGAGCATGCGCTGGACAGCGCGGTTGCCGATGGTGCCCTGGAGTGTAAGGACCTCCGCGGGTTTGAGCGCAGAGGGATGCGCGCTTGTTGCCATGAGAGCGGTGACTGGATCCATCGGGCGCTGGTGCTTGTTGGCAGCCGGCGCATGCTTTTGCAGAGGCGTGTGCCGCGCGGCCGAAGCTTTGTCTATGTCGTGCGTCTTGTTCTTGAGCGTCATGATCAACTTTTGTACTCGTTGACGACGGTCGTGCGTGCACATGCATCTTGCGCGTGATTCACTGGCGGGTACGCTCTTGCCACTTTCAACTGGTCCACCGCCAGTCTGCGCGGGGAACCTACCCGGCTGCGGGCGGGGCTGGTGCGGCTGCCGCGTCAGGCGCCGCCTCGGCCAGCGCTTACCACAGAACCTGAATCGCTCCGATGATGCGGCGGCAACCACTGACCGGTCAGCATCGCGTGGCGCGAGGACTTCTCACGAAGACGCCCCGGCTTTCTGAATGCTGCCATCCGCCTGGTCTTCGTCTTTCGCGGAATCGCTGAGTTCCTGCAGCACTTGAATCGCGCCGCTGATTCGAAGCAACGTTTCGCGGACGTGGGCTTGCTCAGCATCGAGTTCTCGAAGGCGGTTCTGTCCGACCTCGAATTCCTTTTTCAGTTCGTCTAGTCTCTTTCGCAATTCGTCTTGCACGGGCTTGCTCCATCCTTTCTCGTGGACTATTGATTCCCAAGTCTGCGGCGGACCCCGTCCGGAATAAGCGATGCTCTCCGATCGCCCAGTCTACTTTCCGGCAACCGGTTCCGATTTGAATCGGATTGAATCGTCTACCTCAAGGCCACGAACACTTCGATCATTCCTTTGCCGGATTTGTGGTGTTCGAGAGCTTTGCCTATCACCGTGCCCGGGCGATAAATGTCAATACCTTTCACTTGCACCGGTGTGGCTTTCATAGCATGGCCGGGCGTCGACGAAGTAGTCAAAAGTTCGCCTCTCTCTATCGAGCCGTTCTCGTCGGTGACCTTGCAGGGCACCCGGCCGCATAACGCAACAGGATAGGGAAGCATCCCTGGCACGCTGTCTTCTTCGGCGTGCATAGCGTTCAACAGCATACCCGGTTCGGTCGATATCACGCCGATCAACAGTGTGTCATTCGCTTTTTCCGACTTAATGATTCTATCCCGTTCCTTGTCTAGACAGACGACGTCGCCGGGCGCAAGGTCCGAATCGGAAAGATAGTTCTCGGCGATGTCGTGCGGAGTGGTATCGATACCCTTCGCGGACCAAATCATCCCTTCGGCTTCGACGTCGAATGTGCGAACGCCGCCGATCCAGCCGGCTTTTTTTGCTGCGGCGGGGCGCCCCTGTGTTCCGATGTTGCCGGCGACTTCGAGCTGATCCCATACTTTGACGCGGCGATCAATCTTGTCTGCGGTTCCGACGTTTCTCCCGAGGATCATCAAAGCATTGTACGGGTCTATTGCGTTCTCTATAGCCGCGAAGCCCACCGCATTTCCGATGCCTGTGTGCTTGTGGTCAGTCTTCGTGAAATAAATATCCGAGTTGCCTGCGCGAAACGCCCCGGTGATTGACAGATCGCCGGCGGTACTCACGGTAAGCAAGTCTCCTACCCCTTCCGTCCAAAGGCGTGCCATCGAGCCCTCTTGGTTGTACCAGAGGAAGCGGTCGCCAGGCACCGGCGTTGCTGGCCAGACAGTAAGGTTGCGCCTCAAGAAACCGACCTCGGCTGTGGTCCCCGAAACCATCAGTCTCCCTTGTATTCCAGGCATTGCGACCGGCCCAACGTCTACGCCGCCGCCGGAATTCCAGCGGAGAGTAACGCGCGGTCCGCCTGCCGTTGTCCCCAAAATACCTCCCAGCCAACCGAAGACAACTGGCCCGTCCACCACTTGGCTCGCGAAGGGCCTGGCGGAACCGAAATATCCAATCCCATGATTTGGGTCCGCGCCTGATCTTAACAAGAGGGAAGATTGTTCATTCAGCCTGATGTTGCCTTCGACGGCCAGTTTCTCATTCGGCGCGGTATTCCCGATTCCAACATTGCCCGTGTTTGCTTGAATCAACATCCGCGTAATGTTGTTGGTGCGGAACTGAAGGTCGCTGGCCGTCATGGCGGATAGAATGGCGGCGCTGTCCACCCCGATCAATATTTCGTGGGTGACGTTCTTTACGTTCGCGTATATGCCCTCTACGGCCGATGGTCTCTCGTTTTGCGCCGGTGTTCTGGTAATAGTGAGGTTGCGGTCCGGCGTTGGAGTACCGATGCCGACACTCCCGTTTGCACCCACGGATAAATCCGTAGTGAAGGCTGTTGGAGCACCGGGAAGAGATGTCACTTCGGGGTTCAGTCTGCCAATCTCGAAATCCTGCGCATTCAATCGCCAAATGCCCGCCTCCCGCCCTGCATATTTCAGAAAACCGACGCGTTTGTTCGGCCCCTCGTCGACTATCAGACCTGTGCCTTCTCCACGAATCAATATCGAGCCGGCTTCAACGTGCAGCTTATCGATCGGCGCCGCGATGCCAAGTCCGACATTGCCATTGGCGTCAATGCGCAAGCCGGAGACCGCGTCAGCCCAGGGAGCAATGACGAACGCACCGGTACCGGGAGTTCCGCCGCTGTAGATAATCCCCGCATCGCCCGCCCTGGTGATACCATTGAAGGAACCTTGGCCCAGGCTCGGGGCGGTAAGAGCAAAATGGTTATCGCTTCCGGCAACGAGAACGCCGTCAGGACTCGTGGCGCTGGTGGATACTGTCAGCTTCTTCGTCGGGTTCACAATCCCGACGCCGACGTTACCTGACGCCATCAAGGCTATGTGGTCCTGGGGGTCGTTAGATGTCCCTATTTCGAGCGTAGTGTTCTCAGTCGACGGCTCGCCCGTCCGTGCGTAGTACCTTATCCATGCCGCGTCGCCGCTTCCGAGGCCGGGGTCCTTCGGAAACATGATGCCCGAAGTTTCTGAGTTTCCCGCGGCCGGCATGATTGCGCCGCCGGTCACCTGGAGCTTCGCCCTGGGCGCACTAGCGGAGCCTATCCCTACATTCCCCGCGGCGGGGTTCAACAACACGCTGCCCGTTCCTCTCGATTGAATCGCCAGATCCTGATTAGCGTTGGATCCGGTAGCGTAAATCGTGTTGTACCCAAAGCCGATGCCCTGTGTGAGATCGTCGCGACGGAACTCGATTCCGCCGTCGGATGCGGCGCCCGTGCCCATCGGCGCGCTGACGAACAGACCCTTCCCGTTTGCCGCGGATCCGGCGGGCGTTGAGCCTTGTTGAATGGTGAGTCTCGCTCCGGGAGTTGGTGTTCCGATACCGGCACTGCCGGTTACCTGGAGAACCTTGCCTTGAATCGACAGTGTCCCGTTGGCATCGTTGATGAGCCGCACATTAAAGTCTTCGGCCGCCTTCGGACCGAAATGAAAGTCGATATACGGAGTGCCGGTGCCTGGCGTGGTGCCGTCCCCACCCAGCTCGATGCTGCCGCCCTGATCGGCTTGCAGCCGGTTGTTTCCCCACTTGAGGCTTCTCACTTCGAGGTCCATGGATGAGAAAAGAGCAGAATTGGCAAGCCTTCGAACCTCGTTCGAGATGGCGGTGACGAGACCGCCGCCGACCGTTACTTTCGCAAGCAGGACGGCCAGAGATCCGGCCGCTGGGGCTGCGGCGTCGGCCTTCAGCAGAGGCCGCTCAGTCTTCTTCTTGAATTTATTCTCTACCCCTGCCGTTGTGTATTTGTCGCTGGGATCGTCTACTTCAGCGTACGAGACGGTTATGAACACGTCGCCGTTGGTCACTCCGGTTATCGGAATGGGTGGCGAGGAAACGGGCTGAACGATCTCCTGTCCCTCGTTGTCAATCGCGATGCCGGGTGCGACGACGACGCTGTTTGCGCTGGAGCCCTGGCTCACGACAAGTCCTTCGACGACCCCCCAGGTGTGAAGCGCGCGGTTGTGCAAGCGCCGCATCCTTATGTGGTAAGCCTGTTCGGCGTTGAAGTCGTCCTCCTGGAGGAACAGCCCCTTGAAGTAATTCAGCCGTTTGACTTCCTTGTCTTTGTCTTCAGCCATCGCTGGACTCCTTTCGGTGCTTAATCTTCACTAGGTGCCTATGAGTGTGTCGATGCCAACAGTAGATGAGAATCCAACCCTTATTGTCGGGTGCTCTATCTGGAGCGTGTAAAATGTGTGGGCCGGTTTTTCGAGGTCGATCAACGAGCGGGCAATCTTCTTCTGCCGCTCGATCGTCTTCACCATTTGGCCCGGTTCCAGTTCCAGCAACGAAATCGTCACTTCGAAGAAGTGAGCTGGACCCCCGCCTATCCAGGTGTCGACTCCGACCGTTGAATGGACGTTGACCTGGAACTCGCCGGCGGTCGTCTCCATGACCTTGTGATCCCCCTCGACGAAGATCGCCAGCAACTCACGAAGATTCTCCAACGTGCCACGCCTGCGATAGCGCTGAATGATGTTGGCGATGAACTTTCGTTGCACATCCGGCGAGAAGTCTGCCCGCAGAGTGAACGCCGTCCACCCGGCGAGCCAGGCCAGAAACTCCTGTGGCGTGTCTTTCGGATCGAACAGTGTAGCGATACCGGCAATTACTTGTTCCAGACTTGGCGGGACGCCTTCCTCGCTTCCGACAAGGAGTCGCTCGAAGGCGCGCAGGAAGCGTTCGAGGAGCGGGTCCTCGTGATAGATCGCCGGCAAGTATTCGAGCAGGTGAATCGGCCGCTGACTGGCAATGGGTGGCATTTACTCTCTCTTAGCTCTTGACTCTACTCAGTGTGCGAGTGAAGTTATGATCGAAACGGTTTTCTCATTGTCCCCGAGTCTGTAGCCGTCGATGCTGGCGCTGACCAGTTCATCCGGGAAAAGATCGACGGCAATCATCTCACTCCCCGGCGCGCGTCTCACCAGCCGGAGTGGATCCTGGACGACAAGCTCATCGAGCAGTGCGCCGGTATCCTGAGCCACGGACGGTTGGACGTGGTCGACTCCATTCACTTTGTCGAGTAATTCATATATCTCAGACAGGTACACATTTCGTCCGAAAGGCCATCCCGTTTGGTCCCTTCCACCTTCTATCGGATCCAGGAACTTTCGCAGTGCTTCGACTGCCCGCGGTCCGACCGTATCCGCCTTCGAGTCGGGTTTGAGATGCAATGTCAACTGCACTCCTACTGAGACGTAGCGAGGACCTACAACATGCACGCGGGTCGTCAACAGGCGGCGCGGCTCCAGATACAGCAAGACCTCATGGATGAGTGCCGCCGCCGGGATGAGCGCCCCCTTCGGCGCAGAATTAGATTTATCCTGATCGCCGGGACCCGGGACCACGATCACGCTGATGTGACCGGGCTTAAACACCCCAACGCTTGTTGGGTCTTCTGACTCGATGTTGCGATCTGCCACGCACCGAACTCTCAGCACGCGCCCGGGGAAGTCGCGGAGCAGCAACTCCTCGAAATCCGCGGTGGTGACCGCGCGGTCCAACGTGCGCAGCTCCAGCACGACGCCGCGCACATCATCGGTCAGGCTGGGCGATGTTCTTGTGACGCTGCCCTCTTTTGTCTTGACGACGACGCCTCCCGGGCCGAGGCTTCGATCCCATCCGTCTATCAACTTCAAGAAGGCAAATATATTGGTGTCGGTCACACGGTTGAGCCGGTAGATCAGCATCTCCGTGACATACGCGAACATCTCGATGAGAGTTATGCCGGGGTCGGACGGGTTGTGATTGGTCCACACAGGCGCGTAAGTGGGAATCAGTGCGCGTGCTTCGTTGACGAGGTCAGAGTATCTGCGGTCGTCAAGATTTGGCAGCGTAATCGGCATCGATCACCTCGGCGCTTATGGCGCTACGAAAGTAAGCGTTATCGTGTGTGTTCCGGAATAAACGAGAAAGAGAGATCCGGCGCCGTCGTCATCGGAGATTTCGGGTATTTGAGCAGAAGTGCGATCGTCAATACTAACTGCGCTCAACGCGCGAATGTGATCGACACCGGCGACCCCCTCGATCAACGCATACAGATCCGACTTATGTGGACGGCGGCCGAAATCCCAGCCCTTCCCGTCGAGGCCGCCCGTCAACGGGTGTAAGAACTGGGCGAGCGTCGTCGCGATCGCAAGCTCGATTTCGCTCGCTCCGTCCAAAGACGTCACTGCTGCTTCAACATCGACAGCGACGCGAACATATTCGGGAGCGACCACGGAGAGTCGAGCGGACGGGACCTTCCTGGCGGTCAGATAGTCGAGCACCTGATCTATCATAGCGACTGAGGGAACCGGCTTTGGCTGCTTTGATCGAGGCACAATGATCACGCTGACGGCGCCAGGCTCAGACTTCCTCGGTGGCTCAGCCTCCAGATCGAAAAGTGGAACACACTTCGCGCGCGCTACGGCCGTCGAGGCCAGCCTTGCCAGGTCTTCGTAGTCCTCGACGGTAACGGCTCGGCCGCGATGACGAATTGAACGCGGCGCACGTTCGATCAGCGCATCTCTGGTCTCCGCATCAGCCCCACCACCCGCCGGTTCGTAATTCACTACCTTCTCGACGTACGGCACAGTTGTCTTGAGCTGAGTTATCGTGCCGGCGGGCTTGTTCCCGGCCTCTCCACCGCCAGTTCGATAGAGGATCATCTTGACGTTGCCAGATCCGGAGGGTGGGATCATTCCGTTCAATCCATCTCCGAATCGAATCTCACCGGATAGGCTCTCGATTACGTAGTGGCGATCCCGCCGGCCAGAGGCATAGAAATCCGGAACCGCTATCCAACGCACCCAGATTTCCTGCGCTTCCCCAGTCCCGGCAGCGAGCCGGATAACGGAGTCCTCGCCCGATTCGGTCTTGAGTTTCTGGTGCTCGGCGGCGGACGGCAGCTCGGGTTCTCTCACTTCGAGCCGCTGACCTTCGAGGACCGGCGCGTGCGCAGTGTGAAATGTCTGGCCGGCGCTCCCGTCACTGGACCCGAGTGTTTCATCGGTCACCGTGAGTGCGTGGGCGGCCATGACAGTGTTGAGCAGCAGACTGTGAAGTCTCGGTACCAGAGAGTACACCCCGCTGTCCCACACAGCGCGCACCCAGTACGCGTTGATCCCGAACTCGGTGCGGCGCGCAAAGCCCGGGGGCCCCAGGAATTCCACCAGTCCCGGCCGCGTCAATGCTTCCGATTCATCGCGAACCTGTAAGTCCAGCCATCCAGCCGCGCCCGAGTAATCCCACGACAGGCGCGGCTTGTCACCTGCCTCCACTGCCGAGCGCGGTTCGAGTCTGATCTCGTCCACACCGCAATAGAGGCTGATTTTTTTGTTGGGGAAAGGCTTTCCGTCTGGCGGCGTGAAACCCAGGTACAGCGTCGGCCTGGTATCGTTGGTTGGGCGGAATGGCGCGAATCCCGCATTCGGGATCTTTGTGAAATCTTCGAAGACGAAATCGTTGTACGCGAGCACAACCTCGGGCACGCCATCGCTCGTCAATGTGTAGTCGACAGTGATCGAGCTGATCGAAGGCGGCGCAAAGGTCTCCGGCTTCAGCTCGTACTTTATGATCGGTTCGGCGACGGGCGTTGTTGAAGCCGCGAGCCGCTCGCTGGGGACATTGCCCGCCGTGTCTTTGACCGCGCTGACTTCGGTCGTGGGTGTGATTTTGACCGGCAGGTACTGGGCGGCTTTGCCGTAGTCTCCGGAAACGATTCGAACGCGAATCCAAAAGCCCTCAACTCCGTTCACGGTCGTTGCAACAGGCGGATTGAGAGGCGGCAGCGTGAAGACGACTGTCTTGCGTCCCGCCGTCTTGAAGGAATTCGTTTGGTCGATGACGCCCAACGAAACCCATTCCTTGCCGTTCCAGAACTCCCATTTGAGTATGGGCAAGGGAGCACTCGGCGGCGACTCAGCTACGTCAACGGTTAAGGTCACCGTGCTGCCGGGATGAGAGAACGCCTCACCGGCGGTGAGATAAAGCGTATCACCGGGTTTGGGCCGCTCACCGAATGGGAGAAAATCTTTCGTCACATCGACCGGAGCGTTATTCGCAAATGCCTGTGTGATCGCGATCCCATCGCGCTTCGCCATGGCCTTCAGGCGGATTGAGGTTATGATTGGCTTCGTCGTTGTGATGGTGATCCCAGAGAGTAACCGGCAGCGCAGCCACCTGCTCGGTATGCCGGATACAACACAGAGCTGAAGCGGCGGGAGATTGCTGAAAACAACATTGCCGGCCGCGAAGAGAGTGACTGGCGAATCCGGCAATACGGGAGTCCACGTCGCGCCGTCACATTTCTCCCAGATCACGCCGAGAGGATCCCCCGCGTTGCCGAGCACTAAGTTGAGAGTCACGCTTGTCAAACCTGGAAGCCCGAACAGTGAGTCGTTCCCGATGTAGAGGATGTGCTCGATTGGTTCGTCCGGGCTAAAGACTGCGATCCCGGTTGCCAGCTCGGAGTTGATCAGCGCGCCGAGGTTGGCGTATGTGTCTTTGTCCGGTCTGCGAACAAAGAGGGAAGAGAGCTTTGCAACTGTCACTACGACTTCGCGCTCAGTTTCGAAAACAACCGGTACGGATTCACCCTCGGCGGGAGTTGCGGCCACTTGCGTTCGAGGAGGCACCACCACGTCGGTTGCGGTGCCGGCCGCCAATGAAAAGGTGAGCGGCGCGCGCGCGGGTTGAGGCGGTTCGAGGGCGTTTCCCATCAGGTCGAAATAGGCGAGCTGGTTTTTCTCAGGTACCCGGTTGAGCCGCTGGATAATGAGTTCCGCGAACCTGCCGAAGATCCCTATCAGCGCCGCCGCGGCGCCCGTGGCGTGGCGGATGGTGGGATCCTGTGAGTCCGCCACCATCACTTCGGGGGCGTACAGCGCCATCAACTGCTCGACGTCTCCAACCACATCGGCGGCCGTTCGGGGATCGACCTGTGGGGCCGGCTCAGGCACTATTGAGCGCTCCTTTCGAGATAGAATGGGTACACGATGTTGAAAATGTTGTTGGTCGCCCGAACTTGATAGTCGATCTTGATCAACATCACTTCGCCTTCGCCCTCGACGGTAACGTCGACACCGAGCACATCGATCCGCGGCTCGAAGTGCAGCAGGGCGTTACGTACTGCCTGCGTGACCCGGCCGGCCGTTTCGGCCGAGTTCTTCTCGAAGACCAGGTCATAGATGCCGCAACCAAAATCGGGGCGCATAACGCGCTCGCCCTTTGCCGTGCCCAGCACAAACCAGATCGACTGGCGCACGCTCTCCTCGTATTCGGCGAACTTCAGCGCCCCCGAGCTTGCTTGCAGGGGGAAAGACAATCCGACGCCGAGAAAGGGCTTGCTCAAAGTAGTCTCCTTTACCCTATGGACACGGTGCCAACTGCGATAACCTGGCCCGCGGGCAAGTCGGCGGGATCGTTGCAGGTCATCGCGGTATCGCCGTTGCGAGCGGCCATCTTCCCGTTGATCTTCACCGTAGGGCTTCCGATCTTGATCGTAGCCTTGTTCGACGGCGGGCTTTGAAACGCCGTGCCAGGCGGCGTAGCTATGTGCGCCGGCGTATTGTCGGCCGTGCTGTCAACCGTTGCCGCCGGCATACCCATGATCTTGACGTCGCTACTGAGGCCGCCATTCAACACTCCCACAAACGGATGAGGCAACGGCGTGGGAACCGGCGATCCGGGCGGCGCCGGCACCATCACGATGTGGGTATCAGTTGCGAGGATCTTGTCGCCTTGTTTCGCTGCCGGCTGTCCCACGATCTCAGCTCTCCATTCAGTTGATATTCACCGCGGACCCTTTGATGTTCATTGCCGCGGAAGCCTTCACATCCATGCCCGCGCCGGATTCGATCTTGGTATCGTCGGACGATTTGATTTCGATCTTCTGCCCGTCGAGCTTGATCGTGCCTTTTGAAGCCGAAAACACAATGTCTTTTTCGGAGGTAATGGTCATCGTGTTCTTCGCCGTATCAAGGACAATCGAGTTCTTTTCGCTCTTGTCGATGATTTCGATCTTCTCTTTGCCGTCTTCATCGGTGAGCCGAATTATGTGGCCGCTTCGTGATTTGATGACTCGGATGTTGTTCTTGCCATCGTCGTTCTTCGCGGGAGGGCCCTCCTTGCCGTTCCAGAGAGCTCCAAGAACATACGGGAAACGCGCGTCTCCGTGCTCGAAAGCCACCAGTACTTCGTCTTCTACTTCCGGGAGGAAATAGAAGCCGCGTTCCTTTCCAGCCATGGGGGCCGCGACCCGGGCCCAGTGACTTTCATCCTGGTCGCTGAGCCATGGAAACTTGACCTTTACGCGTCCCATGCCGTCAGGATCCTGATTATTGGTGACCACGCCGACGACGACGCCGTTTATCCGGCCGTTCGACGCTCGCATATCCTCGCTCATAAGGATGTCAAACAACGCACTCACGAGGCGCTCCTCCTGACTGTGAAATGTGTCATGTAACCGCCGCCCGCCTGGTACGAATGCGCGGCGGATGTGATGTAATACTGGCCACTGAAGCGTTTTCCAATCTCGTCGATCTTTATGACTTTTCCGGCTCGCAGGTCGGTGCGGCCCAGACATACTCCTTCACCGGTGATCAATTCGAGAGCAGTCTCGTTGAACAGCGCCTTAGCAATCTGGTCTGCTTCCGCCTGCGCCAGCACCGGCTGGGAGCTCACCAGCGCGACCGCCGCTCCGAAGGCTGCGTCGGCGAGTTTCGCGCCGCTGGACTTTCCGCCCATCGCAGACTTTTCGTCCCCTTGCTTGGCCTTGCCCACGAATTCTTTTTTCTCTTTCGGGTTCCAGCCGCGCACATTCACTTCGCCAACCTGCCCAACAGCGGTAAGGCGCGGGTAGAACTCGAGCAAGTGCTCCTTGAGTGTCATAGTGAGAACTTCGCTCTTGTCGCTGGGCACCGGTTGAAAGATCAGCTTCTTATCGTCGACGGCGACCTGGTATTGAATGAGGCGGGCGCGTTCCTGGAGAAATTCCCAATCGCTTTGATTGGCCTGGGCGACGTAGTCATGGGTCACCGCGCTATCTTTGACGTCCGCGGTAAGGCCGGCGTCGCCCGCGACCTGGGTGGCGATCTGGCTGTCCTTCTGCTGAATAAAAGTGCGTGTCTTGCGCCCCCGCTGCAGGCGGTGGCGGCGATCGTAACCGCGCACGGTCATGCGGGGCAGCCGGTCGAAGGTGAACGCAGGCTCGAGAGCGGTGATCTCTCCCTTGAAAATGCTTTCCATATCGCTGCCGTATCCAAGCTTGACTTCGACCGCTTTGCCGACAGCAAAGAGGTCTTCGTCATCTACCCACGGAAGTGGTTTATTAAGATCCTCAGCGCCGAGAATCTCCAGGGTAAACATGCTGGGTATTTCAACGCTGTCATCAACTGTCACGCTGCCCACGTGCGTCCTGGCTTCAACCGTAATCGGCGTTCCATCAATGATGACGTCGAAGCTCGATACGAGCGGATTGTTTAGGTCGGCGAATGGCATACCTGGGCTCTCCTCAACCCGACTTTGGAATATGCAGGATCATCCCGGTCCTGAGGCGCAGGGGATCATCCAAATGATTGGCCTCGGCGATGATGCGCCACAATTTCGGATCGGCGTACATCTCAGCGGCAATGTTGCTCAAGCTGTCTCCCAGCTTGACCACTCGTGTGGTGAACTCGGGATCATTCTCGCGCTGGTCATCCTCCCAGCTTTTTATCTCAGTGAAGGCAACCGTGAGCTTCGCTCTAAGCGGTACGCCGGAGTCACTGAAGAAAGTGAAGTTCTGGGTTAGGCTGCTCAAGACTCCCCTAAATGGAAAATCGATGCTCGACCCGCCCCAGGAAACGTCGCATGTTGGCGGGCGTTTGAGATCGCGATCAATTCGCGTGAGCCTTACGACCTGATCTGTTTCCTTGCGGACGTCGTCTACGGGTACCTTTCTCCCGTCCTTGAATACAGGCTCGGTCACGTCGAAGAACAGCTCCATCGATAGAGTACGGCCGGCGCCGCCGTTGAAGTCCAGGACGGGCGCATTCAATGTCCTGTTCGTAGCGGCCGAGGCTTTCGCGGAATCTGCCGCCGCGTTTGGGTTCCCTAACATAGCGCTTGAGGAACTCGTTGCAGGACCCCAATTCACCGTCTTCGAAATCGAGTAGGACGCAGGGTTAAAAAGCACTCTAATGGCCTTCGCACTGTCCGGCTGATTCGCTTGTGTCAGCGGCGTGATCGTCAATTTCTCTAAGCTCATTTTCCTAATATCCTCTGCGCTCGCGTTCGACTTCGAGCCGACGGGTGATATCGCGCAACACTTGCTGAGTGATTCGCCCCACGTCGACTCCTCCACCTTGCGGCGCCCCAACCGCCTCCGGCGCCGCCGCCGGCATCTCGCTGTTCAGCCCCACCGTACCCGCGGATGCCGACGCTTCGGACTGTCGCGCGACGCGCGTTTGCCCACTGGTGATGTTTGGCACAGTCCCCCCGGCCGGCCCGGCCCCCGCGGTCTTGCGCCAGATGGTGAGAGGTTCTGCGGCCGAGCCCGAATTCCCTCGTATCTCCGCGGCCACCAGCGAACCGGGGCCGGCGTTGCCCTTTGCGGACTGCTCTTCGGGAGCGCTCGCGATGCCGGGAGTAAAGGCGGCGGCCGGCGCTGGGGAGCTTGGCGAATCCGAGGGCGAGATTCTCGATCGCTCTGCTTGGCTCTTGCGCTGGATCGGGAATCCTCCGGATGCGTTCAACGAAAACGGGTGCGGGTCCGACGACGATTGTTTCCTTGAGTTCTCCCGCGGCATGATGGCTGGCTTCTTCGATTCGCCTGTGATGATTTGTGAAGATTCGATCGGGCGTGGCGTATCAGGCTGGAGGTGGAGCACTCCTGTTGCTTCATCAGCCGGGTACGCGGTTTGTGCTTGCGGCACGCTCGCCTGGTCAGGTTGCGATGGTGATGATTCAGGCGAACCGGCTTTCGAGTTTCCAATGCCGGGCGATTCGGATTCCAGATGCGACTCCTCCGCTCGCTGGTCCTGTTTGCGGTCAACGCTTGTGTGCGTCGGTTCTGCCAACCTTGGAAGAATGAGTGGCTGGGGCCTCAAACCGGAATCGTGCGAGGAGTGCGCCGGAGGTAACGGCGCCGCCGGCTCATTCGAGGAGATTGATTGAGCCCCGAGCGGAGTCTGCTGCTTGTCGGTGTCTGATCCCTCGTTCTTTTTTTTGCGCTGAACAGAGCTTCGCGATTTTGCGAGTGGAAGCGCCGGAGGCGAGACCGCAGGTGATCGCCGGTCATGTTCAATCGAGGTCAAGGGTGGTTCACCCTTTTTCATCTCCTCGCCGCGGGGTGAACGCACAGGCCGTCTTTGAACGACAGGCGGGCGTTGATCTGAGTTTGGCTTTGAACTGGCGCGGGCTGGTGACTTCCTGGCCGGCGTCGAAGAGTCTGACTGCGTGTCCTTCGGCTTGCGTTGAACGGTCGAGGTGTTGGCGGTCAATCGCTTCGGCGCGGACGCCGGCGCGGAATCGGTTTTCACACCGTCGAGGAGTTCTGGAGGCGTTTCCGGTTCTCGGTGGATCGCCTGTGAAGCGTTGGACGTCCCTTGCGCCGGCGGTGTCGTCATTGCTCGTCTTTGAACACTCCTCGCCGGGGGATCATCTGAGCGTCTTGGATCAGCTTCGATCTTCGCGTGAACGCCTTCGAGGGTTGGCGCGACGCGAATCAACGGTTGCTCTGCCTCCGGCGATCGGGAGACTACCTCAGCAGCGGACGAAGATCTCCGAACAAGGCTCTCGTCTGATGACGGCTGCGCGAGTTGCATTTGTTTGTAAGCAGCCTTGGTGGACCTTTGAAGCAAGGTCTCGTCAGATGACGCCGGCGCGGCTTGCTCTGGTTTGGAAGGAGCACCGCCGTGCGATTTCAATCGCACCATATCGGACTTCAATGCGATTTGGGGCGAGCGGCGGCTGACTCGCAGCTTCTCTCCGGAGGATGGCGGTGATTCGGATGTGTGGTGTCCCGGTCCGCTCACTGAGAACTGCGTTTGATCAAAAGAACCCGGCCCAGCCGCTGGACTCTCACTGGCCAGAGAGCTGATCTGCGGTTGCAGCGGACGGCCTAAGACGTAAGTCTGAGCGGCACTGGTATTCTGAGCCTCGGCCGCATATCTATTGCTCAACCTGTCGGCGAGCGAGAATCGCTCGGCCACCCAATCAGCGGTGCGCGCGTACTTTTGCGCCGGCTCGCGCGTGTCGATCAATCCCACCGGCTCCGTCAGCCGGCTTGCGAGCCGCGCAGTCAACGGGTCATCTTGATTGGCATCTTCGCCGGGCCGCTTACTCATATCAGGTGAAATCTCCCGCGCTCCTATGGGCCGACAGCGGCGATCACGCTGAGCCCAGCCGCCATACCTGCCCCGGCTGGCCGGCTGAGACCCTGGTGCACAAGCTCGACGCTTTCAAAGACAACATTGCCGGAATCAGCACGAAGATCCGGACCGGTCCACTTTGTTGGGTAGGCGCCCATGAAATTCCACCAGAGGACCGGAATCTTCATTTTGTTGAGCAGGAAAATCGTGCCGTTGCGCCGATTGACGGCGCCGTGGACAACGTCCTGATGCCAATTCCACAGTCCCTCAAGAGGCGTCAAGCCATGCTTGAGAACAAGTGGCGGATATTTCGTACGGCCTCTGAAGTGATGCGTGTAGTCGTTGAGACCTCCTTCGGCGTAAGTCTCAACTTCAATATCAACTTGGAGGCCGCTGCATTCAGTAAAGCCGCCGGTGAGAATTCCCTCGATCTCGATAAGAAAATTGAATCCGTGAAACGGATCGAGGCGAACGCCCAGAAGACTGGTCGCCGCAGCGAAAGCCGCGTTAAGAGGCAACATTCTTATTCTCCCTTCTTCGCATCGCGCTCCGAATTACCGCTCGCAGGAAACTACCGGGCAACGCGTTTTGGTTTAACAGGCCAGCATCGAGTCTCCGAACTAATCGTTCATCCGCTGATTGATCTTGGCGATCTCGTTCACCCACTTGCGGCGGTCAGGGTGTTCCAAACCAAGGATCTGTTCGTGCGGCCAGTGAAAGTGATATGCAACATACGCTACCTCTTCATAGAGCCGCTCTATGGGGTAGCGCCAGACCCCCCCAGGCTGCTGAGCTCCACCTCGAAGTTCTGCTCGCAGTGCGGGCATCGTGTTTGTACGCGGTTATGGCCGTTCTCGTTGATCCGGCGGTAAAGCTCCTGCAAGTACGCCAGGTCGGCTGCGTACAGTCCTTCGATTGTTTTCGGGTTGATGTGCTCCAGCGATCCGAGTTTAACGATGACCCGCGAGAGCAATATCACAAGCAGATAAGCCGGGTTGTTTTGTACGCGAGGATCTCGAAGCGGCGCTATCTCGTCGAAGGCGGTTGCCAGCCGCATCCTTCCCTCTTTGTGCATAACGCCGTCGGCATCAACGTAGCCGATCGGCAGCGTGAAAGTGAAATCGGTTTGCAACATAAGTCGCCCCTTCTTTGATCGCCTCTACTTCAGACCGCGGCGGGCCGAGATAAGTGAATCGGCGAGGCACGGGTTCCGGCCGAGCCGGCTTTTTGAGTTCATGCCTGTTTTGCGCCCCAGGGTTTTGCTAATCTCTAAGCCTTCTTGACTTCCTCGTGAGTCAACTCGAGGCTCTCTACCGCGACCGCGCTGCTCGTGGAGTTGAATGAAGGGCCAGTCCATTTCGAGGGCCATGCATTAACGAAGTTCCACCGCAGCTTCTCGCTCCCGGTATCATCGAGCAGGACGATTGAGCCGTTCTTTCGTTCAACCTTCCCATCGATGGCAGTGAGCCGCCATTTCCACAGCTCATCCGAATCGGTGATGCCGCGCTTGAGGGTGATTGCGGAATACTTGTTCAATCCGGGGAGCTTCCGTACGTGGTTGGGGTCGGTGCCCTCGCGGTAATCCTGAGCATCCGTGCTGGCGTCCAGTCCGCTGACTTCCTGGAAACCGGCTTGCTGTATGCCGTCCATCTCGACCCTGAAGTTAAAGCCCTTATATGGATCAACTCTTTGTCCTGTAGCCATGACAAAATCTCCTTTGCGTTTAAGTTGTTCGATCTTTGGCGCGCTCGATTAGCGCGGCTCGACCGCAGTATGATGAACGATTCTTACGACAATGAACTCAGCGGGCCGCCCGGGAGCTAATCCAACTTCCGTAACGGTCTGCCCTGCTTCCCGAGTTTCAGGCGGATTTGTTTCATTGTCGCACCTGACGTAGTACGCTTGCTCCCGCGTTTTCCCGGCGAGTGCGCCAGCCCGCCAGAGTTCATCGAGAAAGCCGCCGAGCTCACGGGTAATTCGAAACCACAATCTCGGCGTGTTCGGCTCGAAACTCGCCCACGCCATGTTCAGATCTATCCAACGTCCGAGCGTAAGGAACAACCGCCGGACGTTGACATAGCGCCAGTTCGGATCGCGGCTGATCGTACGGGCGCCCCAGACGCGAATGCCCCGGCCAGCAAAGGCTCTCAAGCAATTGACCCCCTCCGGATTGAGCTGGGCCTGTTCCGAGTTGCCGATAGGTGTCTCAAGATCCACGATGCCCAGGATCTCTTCGTTGGCCGGCGCCTTGAAGTACCCGGATTTCACATCTGTGCGCGCGTAGACTCCCGCGATGTGACCACACGGGGGGACCTTGCGCCCATCCTCCAGTATCACCCACGGGTAATACAATGCGCCGTTCACTGGTTCCAGCATGCTGGCCACAAGCCGAGCGCGCTGTTCTATGACCTCCGGCGGGGTGAGCGCCGCCGCCGGTCCTATCCGCGAGTCGAGGATTGCAAATCGCCCGCGATGAATTACGCAGTGCATCAGCATGGCCTTCTGCACGCGAGTGATTGCGGCCTCGTCCGGACTGTCGATCCCCGCGCTATCGCGAGTTCGCAGAGTCATAGCGTCCGGAATCGCAATCAGGTCGAGGTCGTCTATGGGCGCGAGTGCTTCCAGTGCGTCAGTCAGCGCTCTCTCGGGATCTGCGCAAGGATCGGCGCGAACCACGTAGCAACGCGCGCCGCCGTTGCCGAAGAATGCGGTTACCGCATCCGCGAGGTATGCGTCTTGGCGTGCGACGAATTTGGCGTCAAAATCCGCCTGGCGATGAAGCACAATGGGCTCATTTGGAATCGCCTCACGCTGAGACTTTGCGTAAAGCGATCTGACCGCGCCGGCGTAGCTCTGCTCCGGCGAAAGCCCAAGCAACATGGCCTGCTCTTCGCAAGTCATCTGACCCTTGAACGCCAATTCCTTGTTGCCGGCATCGTAATGCAGCTTGCCGGTGATGTTGTCGGGAAACACCAGACCCGGTGGCAGCACCAATAAAAGCTCGGCAGTGTCGCCGTCATTACGCGCGTCGGCGAATCCGACAAATCCGGGGATGCCGGTCGGCAGCCTCGGTTGAGCGCGGATAGTTACTTCCTGCCGGTAGACGCCTGGGATCTGATACTCGAACATCTCGGTTCCTCGATTACTTCGCTGGCGGTTGCCACTGGCTGATGCGGAAGATCACGAACTCCGCCGGTCTCACGATCGCGACGCCGATCTCGGTCACCACTTGTCCAAGCTCGCGTAACTCCGGAGGGTTCGTCTCGGCGTCGCATTTGACGTAGAAGGCTTCCTGCGCGGTGTTGCCGAACAACGCGCCCGATCGCCAGACGTTGGTTAGAAAGGCCGTTACGTTCCGAGTGATTTTTTGCCAGAGCGCCGGAGTGTTGGGCTCGAACACCACCCACTGCGTGCCTTCATCGATTGACTCGCGGAGGAACAGCAGAGTGCGGCGGACGTTGATGTACTTCAGATCGGCGTTGGCGTCGCCTCCGGCCGTGCGCGCCCCCCAGACTCGGATGTTCCCATTCAGATCGCGAATGCAGTTGACGCCTGACGGATTCAATCCGTCTTGCTGAGCTTTGCTGACCCTGTACTTGAGACCGAGGGCTCCCATGATCACCTCGTTGCCAGGCGCCTTGTGAACCCCGCGCTCAGTGTCCACGCGGGCGTATACACCGGCGAGGTGACCGCTGGGCGGAACGAAGATGAGACCGTCGCCAGCCGGGTTGTCCTTTTTCTCCACCGGATCGAACACCTGAATCCACGGGAAGTAGAACGCCGCATAGTCCGAATTCGGAGGCGGATCCAACGAAGCCGCGTCGACGGCCGTGACCTCGTCCTTGGAATCGAAGATTGCGAAACGGTCCTGCGTCTTGACCCGGCAATGGGTTGTGATCGCGTCACGAGAGGTCCCGTCAACGAAGCCAGGGGCTGCGACGATCGCGATTTCGTCAATAGCCTCGAAGGCGAGGAGGGCGTTGGCAAGGTCGCCGGAGGCCGCCAAACGCATCACCCAGCAACGCGTGCCTCCGTTGTTGAAGAACCCGTATACCGCATGCGCCAAGTGGTTGTGGTCATCAACTCCGTGGAAATCGCCAAAGAATTTTTTGAATTCCCCGAAGTTGGTAACGAGTTTGGGCTCTCCTGCGGGTGCCGCGATGAACTGAGGAATATAGCTGGCGGTGACTGCGTCTCCGTTTGCCGGCGCGGTGCTCAACGTCACTTTGGAGGTCCTCGCCGTGTCGTCATTAGTCGCCGTGGCGGTCGTCCCGGCCGGCAAGTCGGCGCCTTTGACCTTGACGTGAACCGAAGCTGTAACCACGGGGTATTTCAATGAGAACTCCGTGGCGCCGGTCGCGGTGCCAGTGCCGATCCGCTCATCCGTGACGGCGCTGAGAGGCTGCGGCATTGTGCCTTGCGCGATGACTCCGATAAAGCCGGCCGTGCTCGTCCCGACCCCGGCGATCGCCTTAACAGCCGATGGCACTTCCTCGACATATACTCCTGGTGATGCGTAGGTTGGCATGTTTCCTCCTTGGGATGGTTTATCCCGTTAGCTCCACGTTAAAGTTCTTCCCAGCAGGCGCCGGGATAGTGATGTTTGCGGTCTTTGTGATTTGTCCCGATTCGACGCGTATCGTGTAATTGCCCGCCGACAGCATCCCGATGGTGTAGCGCCCGTCGAGGTCGCTGATTGCTGCCAGGCCGGTTTGTTCTATCGAAACGAGCGCTCCCGGCACGGGCGCGCCGGCAGCGCCGGTGATTTGCCCGACTATTCGAAAAACGTCCAGCAGACTCGCGGGGTTGATCTTCATTTCGGCGGACGAGGTTCGCTCGCCGATTCGAATTTCCGATTCCTGGACCATTCGCGCAGTCTCGGCCGCGAACGGCTGCATCGAGATCGTAACTGTCAGGCTGATCGAAGGCCGGAGCTTGTTGCCGAGCGCGGTCCAGAACTCGGCCGGGTTCTTGAGTCCATCGGTTTGCGCAGTGATCATTGGAAGGGGCGGCTCCTGTTTGATAAGGCTGCCCTTCAGGTACTGCGGCGGGATTGTCGGGAACCGCGAGAGAGCTTGCAACGTCTGGCCCAACAGCCGATGCTCTCCGAGGGCCATTTCATCGCCGGTTACATTGCCTGGCCACGCAGTGACCAGATACGAGCACAACACTCGCATCGGAGGCCGGTGAATAATCGCCTGTCCGTTGTTGCGTTCGATGATTGGCTCGTTGCTTCTCAGCTCCATGTTCTCTCGCACGTCATAGAGAAATAGATCCACGGTGGCCTGCGCAGGCTTGAAGCCTTCGACTGGACGGTCGAAAAGAATCTGCGCAGCGGCGAGCTCGGGAAACGCTGTCGCAAGCGCCGGATCGTCAAGAATCGCCCGCATTGTTTCGCTCAGGTCACGGATCATCGGATACCTGTCGTAGTCGGGTTCAGCATGAACGTCAGTTTCTTTTGCTATCCAGGCGATGGTTCGGGCGCGAAAATCGACAAGCGAGCATCGAGTCGGCGATGCGCCACAGCCAGTGCCTCTCCGAGCCAGTCGCCGGCATAGAGTCTCGCGTCAAGGTCCACCAGTTGTTCGGCGGCGAACTGGTGTGAGCCAGGGTCATACAGGGCAACCCTCAGCGGCGAATTGCGGCGAGGTTCTCGCTGAGCCACCGTGCCATCATCGTTGTGCACGGTTTCACCATCGCCAACCACTTCCTCTGACCAGAAGAAACCCGCAAGCAAGCCGCGCGGACTCGCCTTCAAGCGGATGTTCGCGATCGAGCCCAATTTCAGAGGCGCAGATAAGACCTGCGGCGGGGCGGTCGGTTTCAGTTGATTATCAAACCACTGGAGTCGTGGCTCGCCGGGCTCACTGATCCAGGCAAGCACGATCTCGCCCTCCGCGCGTTGCAGTGACGGAGCGGACGGTCTAATGGCTTCGACGTCGTTGAGCGCCGTCACGCGGCCCTCGTCTATGCTCATCAGCTCCAGAAATCTGCTGCCGCCGTGAACGCGTGCCACCAAAATCCCCGCATCGTCGCCATATACGTCGATTGCATCGGTGTCATCAGCTAATGCGAGAGAAACCGGTGTTCGCAAGTGACTGCCCTCGATCTCGATCAAGCACAATTCCGGGCTCGCCCCGCCTGTTATCGAGAATAACCATGCCCTTCCACCCGAACAGACGACGCGCGGCCAGTATTGGAACTGGGTCGTGCCAGCCACTTCCGCGCTCCACTCAAGCTGCCCGGCGCTCTGAAGGCCGAGCACGGCCCCGCGATTTTCGGCTGTCACGCCCGAGACGATGATCGCGCCGCCGCAGGCTGAGAGGCCGGTGACTTCGATAAGCGGCAGCTCCGATGCTGCGCCGGCAACCTCGCCTCGGCCATTGACCGCAAGGTATCGAGCGCGCCGATGCTCGTCGATTCCTGCCAGGTGCAGTAGATCCCCGGTCCCCGCAGCATACAACGATTCATATGCGACCGGCAGCACCGTCGGTTCCTGTGTGACCTTCAAATCAAAGACTGACATTGGCTGAATCCAGAACCCTGCACAGCTTCGCCCACTAAAAGAAGCGCGACTCTACCCGCCGTTTCCCTCAAGGAGATCCTTCACCCATGTGAGTACGGATCTTGTCGGCGAGCTCGACATACTTGGGCACAAAAACCGCGCTTACGTCAGGCGTCGCGGTGGCGATTGCGGTCAGCATTCGGTCGAGCTGCCCGCGCGGCGTATCGGCAAAGAACGCAGCAGTCAGATTCACCGAGGCGCCCGGACCGGGCGCCCACTGATCCGTACCCACCGCCACTTTGTTGAGTGTGATTGCGTTTCCTTTTTCGGTGAAACGCATGATGTGAAAGCGATCGTGAATCGCCGCCACCTTGAACTGATCGGCTTTCGTGGGCAGCGCGGGCGGCGCGGTTACTCCAAACAGCGGCGCCACAAGCCCCATGGCCGCTCTGTAGTAAGTATTAGTCCACGCCCCTGCGGCAATGGACTGATGAATTGTGTCGTATAGGGACGACATTTCTTGATAAGACCAAACCAGCCACTTCTCCATCCAGGCGATTGTGCGCCGTGCGGCCGTTTCATCGGAACTGCCGGGCGCAATACCCGCCCCTAGTGGGTCGGCCGCCGCCGGACCGGCACTCATGCTGCCCGGAGTGTCGAACAAACGAACCAGGAGCACGTAGCTGTCAGCGTTGACGAGTGCGTCGGCCAAGGGCAGAAACACGATGCGTCGTTCGTGCGAATAAGACTTGTCCACGATAGTGAGTCCGGGCGTGCCGTGTGAAGCTTCATGAATAAGCGTTCCACCCCTTCTCTTTTTGCTCTTTCCCGGAGCGAAGAAGACCGGACACATCGTCATCATGGCGGCGGCGCCGCTGCTGGTGTTCTGGGCCTCGGTGCCGGCTTCGCACGGGGCGTATTTGATGATTGCGCACTGATGATTCGCGGCAGGTAAGAGCCTTCCAAGTTGCGTCTTTATGTCCGACAAGTTGCTACTCACCTTGGCCGCGTCGGCGGCAGCCCAGCCGGGGAAAAAGCGCGTGAGGAGTCCTGACATCGTGGCACCGATTGGCGGCGTCAGCGCGGTCACTGATGCGCTGATCATTGCTTCGGCCTCCCCCTCGGCATCCGTAAAATCCGTTTCGTTGGATCCGGCACACGGGGCGGTGGCAGGCGCAGCCGCCGAGGGCACAGCCGACGCACCTCCTGGCGTGACGATTTCGACGGATCGCATTCGGCGGTAGTCAATGCGCCCCTCACCGGAAGATAGCTGCGGCGTCTTGGTGATCTTTGCCGCATCGTGTCCTCCGGCCACAAGCTCGGCGGCCACGGCGTCCAGGCGCGAATTGACGATTGCGCTGTTGCTGGCCGGCGGCCCCTCTTCGCTCGCAAAGCCGTTCAGAGTGAGCACGTCGCTCGCGGGCATGGCAAAACCGACGATCTTGGCCTTCTCGGCAGGGAGCAAAGCGGCGCTACCCTCGGAAAAAAATACCAAATTGGGGAACCTTGCCGAGTCACTGAAAACTCCGCGGATATCGAAGTCGTGCGCGCGGAAGATCATTGCAGGGCGCGCCGCTGCAAAGCCCGGTCCCGCGAAAGCACGGACGTGAGGATCGAGCCGGTCGCCTGCTGAATAGCGGTACCCGCCACTCCCATCCGTGCCCGGCTCCATCTGTTCATCGTCCCTTCGCATGACGCGATTAGCAACGCAGTCAGTTTTTCGCTCACAGGTATCTCCGGACTCTCCGATCCTCGCTACGTCAAGGGAGGCGGCGTTTTCCTGTTGCAAGGTATGCGTTAGCTCATGCGCGAGAAGCCTTTTGCCCGCCGCCGAGTCCGGTGAATACTGCCCGGCCCCGAAGACCACATCATGGCCGATCGTAAAGGCCAGGGCGTTGATCGCTCGTGCTGCCTCAGCCGCCCGGCTATCGGTATGTATTCGCACTTGGCTGAAGTCGTGGCCGAATCGCGGCTCGAAGAACCTCCGCGTTGCTTCAGGCAGAGGCTGGCCGGATCCTCTTGGCGTCTCAATGCCCGTCTCCCAGTCACTGCTCACTTCAGAACCATTAGACTCTCCCCGGTCCCGCGCGCCTTCCTGTCCTTCCGCACCGGCTTGACGCCGTATTCCTTCCTCTTCTTCGTCCTTCACCTGACGATGTAGCTTGTCCTTGTCCTCGTCCTCGTCTGAAGCCTTTCGGTGAATCTCTTCTTCGCACTTAGCGCACGCTCGCTGAACGTAAGGGTAATGAACATCGTCGGAAGTGTTCATGCGCATCACCTGATCCGCCACCCGGTCCGCATCCTGTTCAAATCGGTCTCCCGGCTCGCTAATGGTCAGCTTGGCTTGTATCAATCCTGAGCGAAGCAGTCGCTGCACGCGCCGGTTGCCGTGGGTGTGTTGAAGTTGGAACAACGAAGCAACTAAGCCCGGCTCGGCTGTATCAACTGAGTGCGATTTTTGTTCCCGGGCGGGCGCTCCCGTTGAGTCTTCTTTGCAGCCTTCTCGAGCCACGTTAATCCGCATAGCCAATCCTCCGCCAGCGCTGAGAGGTTATGTTTGGAACAGCTTTTCCAACTCCGGGCTGACGACTCGATTCTCAAAATCCATCCATGTGCGTTGATCGTTGCGGCAGTCATAAGCGCGGCACGGGAGCGGCCGGTGCTCATACACCGTGCATTGCCTCTTCTCTCCGTCGAGATGATTGCAATAGCCATCCGCTCGCCGCGCGATCAGGTATGGATGGGCCAGATCCCACTTGACCACTCCTTCCTCGATGTCCTGCCTCGACAACGGGAAGCGAAGCCGGCAACACGCCGCCTTGCACAGGTGAACGCGGTTCTCGCAATCAATCCTTGGGCTTTCATCGAAGTCGTACTTGTCGATCTTTGATTCCTGAATTTCGGCGCCCATGCCGCTTCCGGTGAATTTCTCGACGAGCCGCTTGCCCGCTTCTTGCTTTCGCTCGTTGAGTTCCTCTTCAGTGAGCAATCCTTTTTCGACGAGAAGCTCGATAAGAGCGTATGCGAAAGCGGACACCTCTAGCGTCTTGGTCGTAACAATTCTTCCTCAATAAACGGGCGCCACTGACGCGATCAGACCGCCGTTCCATGACCGGCCCACCTTCTGAAACTCTCGCTGCGCCGCCCGCAGCAAGTGCGAGACCTGAATCACCTTGCCGTCGCTTGCTGCGAGGAATGCCGCCGACAATGCGATGTTTTTGATGTTGCCCCCTGCCAGCCTGACGTCGCGCGCCAATGCAGCGAAGTCCACGTCGTCTCCGATCGGCGTCTCATGCGGAAATATCACTTGCCATATCCGCCTTCGATGCTCTTCGTCGGGAAACGGAAACTCGACGATGAATTGCATGCGCCGCACGAAAGCTTCATCCAGGTTCTGCCGGACGTTTGTCGCGAGAATTGCGATGCCTTCATACTCTTCCATCTTTTGAAGCAAGTAGCCGATCTCGATGTTCGCGTAGCGATCGTGTGCGTCTTTGACCTCGCTGCGTTTGCCGAACAGCGCGTCGGCTTCGTCAAAAAACAGAATCGCGTTGCTCGATTGCGCTTCTTCGAAAATGCGAAAGAGGTTCTTTTCGGTTTCGCCGATGTACTTGCTGACCACCTGCGAGAGGTCAATCTGAAAAAGATCGAGCTGCAATTCGTTCGCGATCACTTCGGCGGCCATCGTCTTGCCCGTTCCCGGCGGACCCGAGAAAAGCGCGTTGAGTCCCTTGCCGCGCGAGAGTTTTCGTTCGAAGCCCCACTCGCCATAGACGATGTGGCGATGCCGCGCTTGCCGGCACATCTCGTTGAGCTGCTCGATTTGATCATCAGGCAGAATGATGTCCCGCCAGGTGTACTTCGGAATGATCCGGCGTGCGAGCTGATCGAGCTTCGGCGTAGCCTGGGCTCGGCAAGCGGCGTGCAGATCTTCCATCGTGATCCGCGGGTTGCCGGGCGAACGCCAGCGCGCCAGATTCGCGGCGGCAGTCAGCGCGTCACGAACCTGACCCGGGCTGAAGCGGAACTTGCTGGATAACACGCCCCAATCCACATCCTCGGCGAAGTCGTCACGGCCCTCAGTCTGGCTCTCCCATATTTGTTCTTCGATTGACGCGCCGGTGCGCGGCAACTCAAGCGCGATAAAAAGCTCGCCGCGCAACAGACCCGTTGGTTGCCAGGGCTTGGTTCCAATGAGAAACGTTACTCGCGAGAAGGTTCGGCTGGCCTCGAGCAACGCTTTCAGTTGGGCTCGATGTTTCTCCGGCTCCCCTAGCAGATAATCGAGATTTTCCAGACAGAGCACGGCCGGTTGCAGCGCCGCTTCACGGGCGAGCAGCCAGGCGATCTCTTCAAAAGATGACTGCGCGTCTTTCATTCGCTCAATATCGGCGGCGATCAATGGCAAGCCGAGCTCGCGGCTGGCCCATTCGGCCAGTGCCCGCTTACCAGCGCCGTACGGGCCGTCGAGATGGAACACTACGTTTCGATTCTCCGCTCTCCGCGCGTCAAAGTGCACTAGAAGGAAGGCGCCCATCTTCTCTCGCAGCTCTGGGCTGATCGCGCCTTGAGTGGTCTCCTCGTGAGGATAGACCAGACTGGTGAACGGCTCGAGCCGCGCGTCTAGTTGCCTGTGGCCCAGCAGAAAGCTAACGACTCGATCATCCAGCTTGAGAAACCGAGAGAGCAACGGCGTGGGCGCATCCGTAGGATTGTCGATCATCTGCAGGAGCCGGTACTTCACCAACGGCGCTTGCGGATCAAACACAGCGCGCGCCGCAAGCTTCTCAGGCATCGTCGCACACAGCAGATCCAGCACGAGCGCTACGCTCGGTTTCTTGCGAGTCACATCGTCCTGAGCGTACGCATAGAGCTGTTCATATTTGCGATCGAGCTCCGGCGCCAGGCATACGAGCACGCACTGCTCTTCAAATGACGTTAAGTTGAAAAGGCGGGAAAGCAACGGAAGCGCAAGGAAACCGGATTGTTCTTGAGTGAAGGCGATGCGCGCACGAATCTGTTTATCGAGATCATCGCGAGCTTGAATCAGCGTCCGGCATTGTGATCGTCCGTTACCCAAAGCATCTTCGTCGTCGTTGTCTGAATGCTCCAACAATCTTGAGATTGCCCGGTCAGTGAGCACTAACCCCCGGAGTTGCTCCATCAAGCCTGCTGGCTCATCTTGTTCATTGTGCTGGTTACGCAACAAGAGCAAGCGAAGCCGCAGATCCAGCGCCCGCAACTCATCCGCGAGATGTGCCCAACCTGTCGGGTAGGGAATCAGTGTGGGTGTCGGCCGCTGACTACTGGCTGCCAATTCTGGCATTGCTTAGCCCTCTCAGGAGCTCGCCGGCGAGTCTACAAACTGGAATCAGGATGGAATGAAGACAACTTGCTATACCAGGTCATCTTAAGACTCCGTACAGCGGTTGGCATCGTTCTGAAGAGCCAGAGGATCAGGGATGACAAAGTGTCAACTCGTCCGGCTGGTCACTCGTCCGAGTCGAACAAACGGGGCCGTGGTTCCTAAATCGGAGCCTTCTACAAAGGGAAACCGGGATTTTCGCCGCGTGAAATCAATCGGCAGTCTTACAGCCAGTTTACCAGGAGAACCGGCGAATTGAACGAGAAGGAACCAAGGAGAAGCCTCATTCGCTTTTTCACAGTGCCAAGAAACGAAACGACGGCGGCAATGATAATAGCTACCGTTCTCATTGTCAACAAAATTACGCAAAACTACGCAGTCGTGTGATGATTGCCGCTTTTTGTTGTGAACGGGCGGGTTATCAGGGTGTGGAGATCCGCTGGTCCGGCAAGATTCCCCCTTTTAGTTGACTCCCGTCCAGGCGTAAGACGGACAAAGTGGTCAGCTTGCCGGACGACTTCTTATGCTGTGGATGTTTGATCGCCTCTTCTCTCTCGCATGTACAAGAACAGCGGTAGTCCGAGAGAGACGCCCACAGCCAAATTGCAGAGTATGTACACCCAAAGATGTCTCATCTTTTGGCGGCGGCCCTCCGCAAGAACAAATACCCATAAAACGACGGAAGAAACGACAACGTCCAAGCCAAAGAATGCCGATATTCGATTGGCAAAAAACTGCTCGGCCAGAAGCCTTAAGTCGAGTCCGTGTTCGCGTAAGAAGGGGACGAGCTGAGAGTACGGAAGAACGATTCCCAGGACACAGAGCGTCATATAGAAGTAACGAATCATGATGTGCTCCTGACAGAGTTTAACGTGATGTGGCCGCGTGCTCTGAGCCGGAACGCTTTAGTTCCAACTCCTCGAGAGTCCGCGGCCAGTCTTCTTTGAGCAGTCGCGAGAGCGCGCGATCGGCCAGCAGCCGCCCCGCGGTCTGACACGCCGGGCAGTAGTTAGCCTCGTTCGCGGCATAGGCGATTCGTTGCACCGGAGTTCCGCATTTCGGACACGGCTTTCCGTATCGGCCATGAACAGACATCTCCGGCCGGAACGCTGTCACTTTTTCCGGGAAGCTCTCGCGTGCTTCTTTGCGTAATTTATCCGACCAAAAAACTAGAGTGCTGCGTATTGCGTCGAACAGCCGGCGAGTCTCATCTTCACCGAGCCGGCTGGTTAGCTTGAGAGGAGACAGCCCGGCGGAGTGGAGTATCTCATCGGAGTACGCATTGCCGATGCCGCTGAACAAATGCGGATCAGTCAAAGCACGCTTGAGCGTGTGATTCTCCGACATCAACCGGTCACTGAATGTTGCGAAATCGGAGTCGAGAACTTCGAGCCCGCCGGGATCGTGCGCCGCGAGACCCGATTCTCCTCGCACGACATAAATCGAAGCTCGTTTCTTCGAGCCGGCTTCGGTCAGTGTCAGCGTTCCCGCTGGGAAGAAAAAGCTGGCAAGCGTCAGCTTGTTTACTTTGACGCGAGTGTCCTTCCAGTGAAAACGGCCCGCGATCATCAGATGAATGATTATGAAAAGGTCATCCTCGAGACCGAAAACAATTCGTTTTCCCAGGCGGCGGAGGTTAGTAACTTGTTTTCCAGAAGCCTCGGTGAGAGGCGGATCGACTGAACGGAGAACAAAGGGACTTGCGAGACGAACCTCCTTAATCGGCTGATGCAGGATTCTGGCTTCGAGCGCTTCGATGTACGCTGAGATGTCCGGTAGTTCAGGCACCAGTTGATTCTATCCACGGGCCGCTTACTCGTTTATGGGCCGGGGTGCTGGGCATTCGAGCGCGCGAGACTGGAGATGAGCGATATCAGTTGATTGGGATCGACCGGCTTGGCCAGATGAAGCTCATATCCCTCCAACAATGCGCGCTCGCCGTCATCGACTCCAGCGTATCCCGTCAGCGCGATGGCCGGCACATGAAGTCCGTCGGTTGCTTCGCGCGTTCGGACCGCCCTTATGAGGTCGTAACCATCTTCTACCGGCATGCCGATGTCGGACACGAGCACGTCGGGGTTCCAGTTATCCCAGACACCGAGCGCTTCCTTAACGCTGGCGGCCAGTTTCGTTTCCGCTCCGTGGAGTGACAGCAGAGTTGAGAGCACTTCTCGCGAATCCCCATCGTCATCCACGACGAGTATCCGAAGGCCGCCCAACGTTGAGTTTAGGCTCACGTAGGATCTATCACGCTGCTCGGAACTCAAGGCGCCAAGCGAGGCCGCGCACGGGAGATTCACGACGAACCGGGCGCCGCGACCCTGGCCCTCGCTGAAAGCTTCAACGCACCCTCCATGCAACTCGACAAGATGACGAACGATCGCGAGGCCCAACCCAAGTCCTCCGTGCCGTCTCGTGCGGGAGCTGTCCGCTTGTCGAAATCGATCGAAGATATGCGGAAGGAATTCGGGCTCGATGCCCTCGCCTGTGTCTGTAACAGTGATGCAAGCACTCGAGTCAATCTGATCGAGGCGCACCTCTACTTCGCCGCCGGCGGGAGTGAATTTGATTGCATTTGAGAGGAGGTTCCAGACGACTTGCTGCAGGCGTTGGACGTCTCCCGATACCGGATCAGCATCAGCGTTCAGCACGGTTCGCAGATGTACACTCTTCGCGTCGGCTGCCGGTTGAACCGCATTCACCGCTGATTGAATGACGCCGGTCAGCTCCAGCGGGCGAACCTCGAGCTGCAATTTGCCGGCGACTATCCGCGAAACATCGAGGATGTCTTCGATGATTCGTACCTGAAGATCGGCGTTACGCTTTATTACTTCCAATGCATGGGCAGCGAAATCGCCGGCCGCCTCATTTCTCAGTAATATTTCTACCCAACCAACAATGGCGTTCAACGGCGTGCGAAGCTCGTGTGACACCAGCGCAAGGAACTCGTCCTTCGCGCGATTCGCGGTTTCGGCGTCCGCGCGAGCGGCTTTTTCACGGACTAGTAAGTCTTCAAGCTCCGCCTCCGCTTCTTTTCGGGCGGTGACGTCCCGGCAGATGCCAGTCATGCGCAGGGGCCGCCCGGACTCATCCGTTACCACGCGGCCGGTTCCGTTGACCCAATGAATACTGCCATCCGGCCAGACGATGCGATACTCCACGTCATGTTCGGCTGATCGAGTAAGCGACTGCATTATCGTCTGAGTTACTCGCTCGTAGTCGTCGGGATGGACGTCGCGGAGATAATCATCAAACGTGCCGCCAAAAGTGCCGGGCTCGAGCCCGTGCATAAGCTCGAGATTGGTTGACCACTGTACTTCTTGTTTTTCGATGTCGTAGTCCCAGCGTCCCATCTTGCCGGCATCGAGGGCGAGTCTCAATCGCTCCTCGCTTTCCAGGATCTCCATCTGCGCGCGTTTTCGTTCGGTAATGTCGCGGGCGATTGTCGACGCGCCTATTACCTCGCCGTTTCGGGTCTTGATCGGCGAGATGGTCAGCGAAACCTCGATCTGCTTGCCATCTTTTCTTCGTCGTTGCGTCTCGAAGAACTCTATGTGATTTCCCTGGCCAACCGTCTCAAGGATGTAAGAAAGCTCCCTGATGCGATCGGGTGGGATCAAAACAGAGACGGAACAGCCGAGGATTTCGCCCGCCGAATATCCGAAGACCTGGCCGGCCCCCTTGTTCCAACTCACGATTGTGCCTTCGAGCGTTTTTCCAATCACCGCGTCGTCTGTGGACTCGACGAGCGATGCCAGAAATGAAACTTCGCTTTGCGCGCGCTTGTGTTCGGTAACGACCGCAGCCAAAACGAGCGCGGTTATCGCAACCGCGACGACAAATACCTGGAGCAACAACAGGGACTCATTCAAGTCTCTTTCGGCAAAAGGACCGAACCCGCGCGTGGTTCCCCAGGTCGCGATGCCCGACAAAAGCACGATTGCAGTAGATGCTCCGCCTGTGTTGAAGCGATAGGCAGCCCAGAGCAGAAAAGGTATTGTGAGATGTCCGAGCGGGTAATGAGCGACGGTGTTCGGAAAAACCCCGCTGAATACCAACAGCGCGACTCCGCTGAGCAACAGCAGCAGCAGGGCGGCTTCGGCGATTCGCCTGGCGGTCCAACGCTCCGATTGTGTATCGAGCCAGGTCAACAGGAATGGCGTCAAAACCAGTGCGCCCGACCCGTCGCCCAGCCACCAGGTCAACCAGAGCTTTCCAAAATTGGACCAGGGGGCCGCGCCACCCAAACACAGACTTGCGTCGCCTATCGTGGCGCTCAACGCGGGACTAACCAATCCCGCAATCAGCGCGAATTTCCAAACGTCTTGTGCGCGATTGAATAGGTTCCCGGATCCAACATATCTGCGAAGGAGAAACGCCGCCGACACGGCCTCGAGCGTATTACCCAACGCAATCCCGCCGGCGGTCGCAACCGAAACCCCGGTAGCCAGGTTCGCCAGGAACGCTCCGATGAGAATGGCCGGCGAGATCCTGTATCCCAACCAAAGCACCGCGGCGATCGCCACTCCGGTCGGCGGCCACACGGGTGACACGCTGGCATGCAGAAATGCCAGCGACAAACCTAGTTTCGCGGCACCCACGTAAATCAGCGTTACCACGATGAGCCATATTTCGTTCTTAAACTTCATAGCAGGCTCTCTGCCAAGCCTCGACGCAACCTTATGGGATCGGCTAAGGCGCAAAATATATCATAGGGTATTGTGTGAAGCTATTGTTGATGATATGCAGTCGGCAAGAGTTGTCGTTAGAAAATTTCAACCTCAGGCTACGAACTCAGAACCTCGATACATCCAAATCCAGGGACCCGAGCCGCGCAGTGAGTTCGTCGCCGCTCGACCCGCCCGATTGTATTAGTTGAACCGATCCGCTTGGTTTCAGAACAAAATACGGAGTTCGAACAATGAAGCTCAATGCTTTACGCGCGGTGCTTGGGACCGTTCTGATGGCCGCGCTCTTGATGTCGCTGTTTCCTGCAGCAGGCTCACTTGCGGCCGCGGGTGAGTCCCAACAGGGCGCGTCCTCATCGCGTCCCCGTCGTGGAAAGAACGGGACATCAGTTCCCGGGACCGTCGAAAATCAAGCAGGAAGCTCGCAGGAACAAACGGCAGTTCAGGATTCGAAGCCCGCGCCTGTTGAAGAGCACACGGCGCCGGCTGTGGCGTGGGGAAGCCGCGAGCCCCAGCGTGCCGAACAACAGCCGTCAGCCGAGCAGGACGCACCGCCTTTTGACCGTCCGCCGAGTCGCGCAAGCCGGCGGTCATCCGGGAACGCTTCGACGAATCCTCCGGCGAATCAACCCCCTGTCTATTCACGAGAGCCTTCGGCTGATCGCTACCCGAATCGAACCGACTCATCAAGGCCCGAGCGAGATCGGTCTTCTGAGTCAAGCGGGGGAGTCGTTTCTCCTGAAAGATCAGGGCGATCCGGCGGACCTCCGGTGTTGCGCCGCCCCGGCGACGCGCGCCCGAATGATGAAGAGCGGAACGGCGGCGTGACGACTGGCAAGCCTTCGAATCAACCGCCGGACGACGACGAAGTCATCAAGCTCGAATCAACGCTAGTGAACATTCCACTGCTCGTCAGCGATCGCTCGGGTCGCTATGTGCCGCAATTGAGTGCCAGGGATTTCAGTTTGCAGGAGGATGGCGTTCAACAAACCATCGCTTCATTTGGCAGCGAGGAAGTGCCCTTCAATGTCGTGTTGTTGCTCGACGTGAGTCCCAGTGTAGCGGGCAGCGTAGAGGACATTCAGGACGCTGCAATTGCATTCGTGCATCAGTTGCGCAATCAGGATCGTGTGATGGTTGTCTCATTTGATCGCGGCATTCATTATCTGAGCGGCTTCACCAGCGACCGGCGGCAGCTCGAGTCGGCAATCCGCCGGGCCAGCACCGGATCAGGCACCAGCGTTTACGACGCGGTATATGAAACAGTGGACCGCAAGCTCCGCGGCATCGAGGGTAGAAAAGCGCTGATACTGTTTTCCGATGGCGAAGACACGACAAGCGGTCAGGCGAGCTACGATGACGCGGTGAATCTGGTCTCCGAAGCCGACGTTCTTGTCTATGGTCTGCGTTATCCGGGAGGAGGGGGCCGCGGAGGTATCCACGTAGATCCGTGGCCGCGCAATGTGCCTCGCATCCCGGTGCCTCTTCCATTTCCCTGGCCATGGCCCAACTCGCGCCGCCGCCGCGGTCCATTCACTTTTTTCAATTTGACCGCCGGTGCTAATCCTGTAGTCACACCTCAAACGGGTGGACAAAACCGACGACACCAACGAGGCGGGGACTTCATGGCTGACATCACGGCGGCCGGAGGAGGTCCGGTGTACGACGCGGAAAGGATCGGGGATATGAGCCGAGTCGCGTCGCGTATTGCGGAAGAGCTTCGTCACGTCTATGTCATCAGCTACTATCCCACAAATCCTTTGTCGCATGGCGGCTATCGCTCGGTTCGCGTCAGCGTCCCAGGACGTTCAGATATCGCGGTGCGTCATCGTAAGGGGTACAACGCGCGGCAAGCCAGTAGCGGGAAGTCAACGATCTAGAGTTCTCAACCGATGCCGCTTTCAAACTCCGGATTGTGTTCGACTCCCAGAGGCTCGGCCTGCTCGCCGGCGAACGCCAGCTTGATCAATGGAGGTGCTACGAGCGTTGTGATCACCGACATTGCAAGCACGACTCCGTAAATCGCCCCGCTCACCGCAGCCATCGCGACGCCGAGTTGTGCGACGACGATCCCGACTTCGCCGCGTGGGATCATCCCAACGCCGACTTGAATTGCTTTTCGCCTTCCCATTCCGGCCGCTGCCAGTCCGCAACCCGCCAGCTTCGTCGCTATTGCAAGCGCAATCACGACAACCGTCAGCAACACAACGTCAGCCGATCGAAAGATCGACAAGTCGAGTTTCATTCCGACGGTCACGAGAAAGAACGGCGTCGTGAACTCGGTGAGCGCTTGCGCTTGTTGATGCAGTTTGGTTCCATCGGTCGCCTCCGAAAGCGCGACTCCGGCCAGAAACGCGCCGACGATCCCCGCGATTCCAATGAAACTCGAGAGCGCGGCAAGCCCGAAACATAACACCAACGCGAAGACCAGCAGCGAGTGATCTATTTTCAGATTTCGCACGGGGCGCTTGATTCGATTGACGGCGCGCGTTCCGAAAATGATCACGGCACTTGTGAAAGCGACTGCGAGCGCGGCAATGAATCCGAGATGAAAATAGTTAACTCCTCCCGTCGCGAGGCTGCTTACTACTGTGAGCACGAGCAGCCCGATTACGTCGTCGATGACGGCGGCGGCAAGAATCACGCGGCTTGATTCCGCGGATATCAATCCCATCCCTGAGAGCACGCGCGCGGTTATTCCCACAGACGTTGCCACCATCGCCGCCCCGAGAAACATCGCCTCGATCCACGAGTATCCCGGCCAAAGCGACAACAACCCCCAACCCGCGGCGAAAGGCAGGACTACGCCAAGCGCCGCAACAAGCGCGGCAGTCTTGCCAACTTTGAAGATGTCGCTGGGGCGAGTTTCGAGCCCTACGGTGAATAGCAGAAAGATCACGCCGATCTGAGCGAGAGCCTCAAGTATCTCAGTGGGCTGGAGGAGCTTTAGAACTGAAGGCCCTATCAAAATGCCGGCGAGTATTTCGCCCACTACGGCGGGCTGGCGTATACGTTCGCAGAGCTCAGCAACGAGCTTGGCGGCCAGCAGGACAATAAACAGCGCGAGCAAAACAGCTCCATGATCCGCGCTTGATTGAGAAGTAACTTGAAGCAGCGTCATCATCGATTCACGCTCGGTAAGGAAGTTCATGGTGTTATATCGAGCGTGGCGGCGCAAGTCGAACACTCGGCCGTCAACTGCGCTCGTGCAAATTCACATGTATAATCCAGGGGCATCACCAAACTGCGCAATTGTGATCAATGCATTATCCGGCACACTCGATTCTAGCGATAGATATGTCACCGTTTGGGCGGTCGCTCAAACTTCTGCCTGCGCTCAAGGCGGTACGACAGGCTTACCCTTCTGCCTTCGTAGTAGTTGCCGCAACAACCGGAACGTGCGAGCTGATAACGGCTGACAGTCTCGCGGATGAGACAATTGATCTCGGAGTAATCAAACTAGCCTCCGGGAGCGCATCGGGACTCAAGAGGTTCCTGACGCTGGCCAAACGCGCGCGCCGGCACAGCTTCGATCTTATTCTGGATTTCTCGCCGCGTCTTGAAACCCTTCTTGTATCGAATCTGTTATTGCGAGCACGAACGATAACGCCTTCGGTAATCCCACGCGCCGTCGAATTCCTGCTCGCTTTTGGCGGACGCCAGTCGAGGTCAGACGATTACACAAGCGTCCTCAAACAAATCAGCATCAAGCCAGATCCCAATTTTCAAATAGCCGCTTCAGCAGCAGAGAATTCGCAGTTCGAGCAGTTCCTGGCGCGCAACGGATCTCGGGGCGGGGAACTGATCGTGATGTTGTATGCATCGGGAGCCCAATCGAGCTTCGAGGGGCTCGCGGAACTTGGTACGCGATTGGCGAACAATTTTGGCGCGCGAATAGTTGCCGCCGATCAGCCCGGTGATCGCGAGTTTAGCGACGCCGTGGGGAAACGGTTTTCGGCGGGCAAGTCGTTGCTCGTCGAACCTCGAGCGCCTTTCTTGATTGCAGCCCTCGCGCGCGCAAGCATTGTGATCACCGATGACGGAGCCGTCGCCGGCGCGGCCGCAGCGTTAGGCACACCCGCGATCGAGATTGGCGATTCACGAACCGAACCGATCCCGCCATCCAAGCGTCATCGCGTTGTGCGAGCGAACCGCGGCACTGCAGCGGCGTCAACAGACGAGGTCTATGAGATTGCCTGTGAGATGATCCAGGAGAGCCGCAGCGCATCGCTATTCGATCTGCCCTAGCCGGCGTTTTCTTCGATCATCACCACGCGGGGTTCTTGACTCGAATGGATTTCGTGTATAATCGGAACCGCAGAGCGGCATAAATCCACACGTCCGCAGTTGAAAGCTATTAGTCCGGGCTTTATCTCTGACAGGAGGGGCCATGAAGAATCTGCTTTTGCTTGTGGGAGTGATCGGCTTGGGAGCCGGGGCTTTTTTCCTCTACAAATATCTTTACCAGCCTACGAACACTCCCGAAAGAACGAATCTGGTTTTCGGCGGGGCTTTTTTCCTCGTAGCGTTAATTTGCTTCGCTGTCTTCTTCTTCATGAGGTTTAGAGAGGAAGGGGAGCAGGACATAAGCATCACGAAGTTCTGAAGTTCCCGGGATGCGCGGCAGGGAAGAAGTGCCCGACGGCAGGCTTCTCGAAGGCGAGGAGGCTTGACGGCGATTTACTTGCCATCGGTTGCCGACGCCTGATTTTGTAAGAGACGTTTCGCAACTTCACCTATTCGGCGAACACCTTCCTTTATTGCTTCGAGCGAGTTGGCGTAGGAAATCCTCAGGTAACCCTCAATCCCAAACGCCGATCCCGCGGTCACAACCACCCGCTCTTCATCGAGCAAGAGCTTCGAGAGTTCGATTGAGCCCTCCACCCGCCCGCCCAAAAGCCGCTTCACATCCGGCATAACATAGAATGCGCCTTCCGGCATCGCGCACGTGATGCCCTCGATCTCGTTTAGAGCGGGAACAATCCAGTTGCGACGCCGCTTGTATTCGTCGATCATCGAATGCACCGAGGCCTGCGGTCCGATGGCCGCTTCGATTGCAGCCTTCTGAGTCATCGAGTTCGCGTTCGATGTAGAATGACTTTGAACCTTTAACATCGACTGGATCCACGGCTTCGGTCCCATCGCGAAGCCAAGCCGCCAGCCAGTCATCGCGTGAGTCTTCGAAAACGAACCGCAAATCATGATTCGAGAACGGATGTCATCAGGTAACTGCCCGGCTGAGAAAGGCGCGGCGGGCGGGTACGCGAAATAGAGATAGCACTCATCGCTTATCACCCACACATCGCGAGCGGCCGCGACCTCGACGATCTTTTGGAAATCGCCCGGCGGAATCACACGGCCGGTTGGATTGTTCGGCGAGTTGATGATCAGCAATCGAGTACGCGGACCGATGGCATTCGCGACTGCGCCGGCCGTAAGAAGGAAGTCCGAGGGCTCGGTATCGATGATCACCGGAAGCGCGCCGAGGAACTTTACGATTTCCGGAAACGTGACCCAGTACGGCGAGGGGATCAGCACCTCATCACCCGGATTCAGGAGCGTCGCCATTGCGTTGAACAGCGCCTGCTTGCCGCCCATCGTTACCAGAACTTCCGAGGGATCATACGATGCGCCGAAGTCGCGGCGCATCATCTCAGTGATTGCTTTTCGAAGCGGCGCGATTCCGCTGGTCGCGGTGTAGCGAGTGAAATCTTGTTCGATCGCGAGCTCGGCCGCGTCCTTGACGTTGCGCGGGGTAGGGAAGTCGGGCTCACCGGCGCCGAGATCGATCAGATCCACGCCTTCGGAGCGAAGCCTCTCGGCTTCCATCAGCACCGCCAGGGTCGACGACACTTCCATGCCGGCTACGTTCGTTGACTCTTTGAATGGAGACAATTGATCAACCATTGGAAATCTTAGCGTGCATGCGTTCTTCTATCAGCTTCGGCACCAGACCATCGATTGAGCCGCCAAGCTTGAACACTTCCTTGATCAGCCTCGAACTGATGTACGAATAGGCCTCGCCGGCCATCAGGAAGACCGTCTCAACTCCAGGCTCAAGTCTCCGATTCATAAGCGCCATCTGAAGCTCGTATTCATAATCCGAAATCGCGCGAATGCCACGAACTACAAACCGAGCCTCCTGTGCGACGGCGTAGTGAACAAGTAATCCCTTGAACGTGTCAACTCGCACGTTGCTCGCCGGTGCGACGGCTCGGATCATCTCGACACGCTCCTCAATTGTGAACATCGGCTGTTTGTCCAGATTCAACAGCAGCGCAACGATGACTTCATCGAACATGCGTGACGATCGCTCGATGATGTCCAGGTGACCGTTGGTTATTGGATCGAATGAACCGGGGTAGATTGCGCGTCGCATCACGTTTTATCTCCCTGAGATTCTGATCAGCACAATGCCTCGCAAGCCGAGCAGACTAGCATGGAAACGAGGCGCTGGCCAAACATTCACCGCTTGGCGAGTTGAAAAAACGCGAGTGACGAGTCGCCTTGTTTGACGGTGCGGTATATCTCGAGCCGGCCAAAAGTTCGTTCGGGCTGATGCTTGGCGCGATGCTCCACCACGACGACGGCGTCCGAGGCCGGCAAATCACTCTCTCCAAGCTCTCGCAAGACACGATCATAGATATCCGATTCATAAGGCGGATCGAAGAAGATGACATCGAATGTGCCGGTGAGGTGCTTCAACGCGGAAACCGCGTCTTTGGTGATGATCGTCGCTTCGTTGGTGATGCCGATTGTGTCGAGGTTAACTTGAATCGCCGAGCAGGCGCGGCGCGACTGATCGACGAATGTCACGTGACTTGCGCCGCGGCTGAGCGCTTCGATACCGATGGCGCCCGACCCGGCACAAAGATCCAGGAACCGGCTGTCTTTGATTTGCGGAGCAAGAATGTTGAACAGAGTCTCGCGCAATCGATCCGACGTAGGTCGCACGGCCAGTCCCTCGATTGTCTTCAACCTTCGGCCTCGATATTTCCCGCCAATAACTCTCATAAAGGCTCCGATGCGATGATAGAGAAGTCAGGCTCGCAAGTGAAGAACCCGATCGCGAGCCGGCAATTCGGCGCGTTGACATTTGGTTCTGCCCAAACGAGAATCAAATTCGCAATTGGCCGAACGTACCAACGGACGAATCATATGAAACGTGTTTTACAAACCGCATTAGTTATTCTTTGCCTGCTGACCGTTGCTCTCTCCGCGACACAGAAGCCGGGCACGCTGCGAGGAAAGATCGAAAACGAAAAGGGCAAGCCGATCGCCGGCGCTGAGGTTCGCGCGATGCGGATCCGCGATCGCTCGATCAAAGAAACTAAAACCGATCAGGCAGGCGGCTATTCATTCGAGCTCGAGCCTGACGACTACACCATCAGTTTTGACGCGGATGGGTATCAGGGCGGCACGCTGGTACAGATGCAACAGGTCGAGGAAGGCAAAGAAACCAGCGTCAAAACCATTCGATTGGGAAAAGCCGGCCACAAGACCTCGCTGATACGAGGCGCGGTGTTCGATCGAAATGGAGCGTCGCTGGCAGGCGCAGTGTTGAAGCTCGTTCGCGTGCCGACCGAGGAAGAAGCAAAGGACCGCAGACACATCGCGTCAGTTTCGATGAGCTACACTACGAATAATCACGGCGAGTTCGCGTTTCGAGTTCCCGCCGCTCGCGCAAGGTACCGCATCACCGCGATGCTCACCGGTTACAAGACAGAATTGAAGACGGTCGATGTCACCGAATCGGAAGCTGTTCCGTTGGCATTCTCGCTGGAGCCTGTAAAACGATAGTGGCTAAAGAGCGGCGGCATTCTCAAACGAAACCAAACGAACCCGACGCGCCGGATCATTCAAAAGACAAGCGCGGCGAGTACCTGACTGCTCGCCAGCTTGCCGAGGTTTTGCAGATTAGCGAGGCGACCGTGCATCGCTTGCGCCGGAGCGGCCGAATTCCGGCAGTATTACTTACAGACCGATTGATTCGCTTTAATTTGCGTGAAGTACAAAAGGCATTGCGGCCTTTGGCGAGCAGCAGTGTTCGCGAACGCGAGTCTGAACAGGACGAAGAACCAAGCCCGCAATTGTCGTTTGAACACCTATTCCCACAGCCAACCGAAGAGTAAAACCTGATCTGATCACTGCCGAATTCAAAGCCAGTTGATAGAGAATTCGAATGGCGCTTGACCGCAAGAGCATATGGCCCGCAAGCGTGATCGTCTTCGCATTGATGATTCTCTTTCCGCCCTGGCTCTATAACGACGGATACACATCGAATCAGGCATCGGCCGGATATCATTTCCTGTTCGGCGTCTTGCTCCTGATCCTGCTGATGATCTCAAGGTTCTAGCTGGATCTTTGCGATATCGTCGACTATCACCTTCGCAATGGCATCACGCCCCGACAACGCCGTTGCGATTACTTCTCCGGCGTGAGGTGTTCGAAACAAGGCGGCCTTTGATGTGCCTGACACCGCATAGAACGGAGAATCCGGCTTAAGTAGTTTTGGCGCGACGCTCACACGCACGCGGCCTTGCCAGATTCGAGCGCGGCCGACGAGCCGGACTACCCGGCCGCTTTCACGACCGGTGCGAATCAAGGATTCGGTTTCGGCTCCGATTCCAATTCGAGATACGTTATTGAGTCGAACGTCCGCGCCCATCAGCGACTTGGCGAGAATCAGAATCTTCGACGCGGTGTCCCAGCCTTCAATGTCGAGGGAGGGGTCAGGTTCGGCTATACCTTCTGATTGAGCTTGCGCGAGCGCATCTTGAAACGATCGATTGTTCTGCTGCATCTCGGTTAACACATAGTTGGTGGTTCCGTTCAGCACGCCGCGAATCTCGACCACTCTCTCGCCCGTGATTTCGTCGGGGATACTAATGCCCGTCGTCCCGCTATAACGAAGTTGTGCGCCGCTCTCTCGCGCTAGTCGTTGAAGCGTTTCGAATCCGTGAACGAGTGGGCCTTTATCAACGGTGACTACATTGATCCCGCTTTTTAGCGCTTCGGCAATCAGGCTGAGTCCCGGCTCGCCGTTCGCGATATTCGTGGGAAGGCATTCGACCAGCACCGTGATTCCCGCGCCTGGCAGCGCCTGAATAAACATTCGACGATCGGTGATGATTTGATTGGGCGCCAGCTCGCTGAGTGACCTGGCAGATTCTTTGTATGATGCCGCACGTTCGAGAGAAAGGTCCTGAGTGAGAAACAGTCCGCCGCCGCTGTCGGCGATTGCGTCGATCTGAATGTCAACTGAATCATCGATGAGATATTGAGCGAAGGCCCGGCCTACATTTCCCAACCCGAAGAGCGCGACGCTGATTTTTTTCATCGGCACGTCGTCATGCTCCGGCCATTTCGACTGCCGGCAGCAATCCTTTGATATCGCGCACGACTCGGGCGACGTCGTCCTGATCGGCCACCGCCATCATGAAGAATTTGTAGCCGTTGTAAAAACACACCAGCCCGTTGCCGAACAGCCAAATGCTCGAGAGCATCGGATTGCCGCCAATAATGATGTTGATCGGGATGCCGGTGACCGCTCCGCCGGTAAACGCTTCGGCCATCAGACCGGCGCCTGCGGCTATGCTGAAGGCTCCGAGCAGCGGCGCCCCGACGTATTTGGCTGCGTCGCGCTGAAACTTTACCCGTGCGCGTTCAGCTTCGGAGAGGTTGCCGTCGCGGATCAACGCTTCCTGATTCTTCAGGTACTTCTCGTATTTTTCGGAAAGCTTTCTCAATCCATACGGCGCTATTGCGGAGTGAAAGAACCAATTGCCCGCGCCGCCCGCTCCGAGCAATACGACGTCGAGCGACGAGAACGCGGCGCCCGCGCGAGTTCCGGCAATAAACGCGAGCGAAACAACGGCTGCTTTCCCCGGATTCTTCTTTGCCCATCGCCGGGCGCTTGCGAGTGCGCCCAGAAGCGAAGTGGGCAATCGCGCCGCGGAGACGCCGCTGCGTGCCGCGCCGCTTGCGCTCTCGTAGTATCGCTTTGCTTCACCGAAAAGATCCGAAGCGGCTTCCTTCGCTCCGCTCGCGGCCTCGCTAGCCCGCTTGGAAGCCTCGCTCGCGGCTCCGGCAGCTTTGTCTTTTATTCCGGAACGGCGCACGGCGTCTTCGGCGGCGTTCGCCGCGCGGCGCGCGCTTTCGCTTACTCGCTCGGTGACCTTGTGCTCGCGATTCAGTCGAGATGCTTCGTCGCGCGCGGCGTCAATCGCGGATGTCGCGGCATCGGTGCCTTTTCGCAGCGCGTCGGTCGTTGCGCGTGCGCCCTTTTCGATTTTGGATTTGATCTCGAATTTCTCGTCTAACTGCCGGGCTGCGTCTTCAGCGCGCCGCCTCAGCTCATCAAGCTTGCTCGACATGATTGTTACTCCTGATTTGGATATTACCTTGAAAGCAATGCATCAGCCACGCTCATTCATACGCCCTGAGAAGTTGGACGGTTCGAAATGAGAAAACGCGATCGAGTTAAATTCTACGCCAGGGTTTCGTCGCGAATTGGAGTCGGACGGCGGTTTTCATCGACCGCAACATAAACAACCTCGGCTTCCGTCACACGGGCACGCTCGTTCGGGTGCGTGATGCGATCAGCTTCGACGAGCACTTTGATAGTGATCGAAGTGCGCCCGATTCGAACAAGCTCGGTGTAAAAGCTGACGATGTCTCCTACGAACACCGGCGCGACAAAAACAACCTCGTGCATTGCTTTTGTGACGATTTTCTTTAGGGTGTGTTTGCGAACCTCGATCGCCGCAGCGATGTCGATGTAGCTGAGGATCACGCCGCCGAAGATTGTCCCGTGTGCGTTGGTATCTTTGGGCATCAGAACAACGCGGATTGCGGGTTCGATGCACGGCGTCTTTGATTCGCTCATATGTTCAGAGCGTAGCCTTGCACGCTGGGAGTGTCAAAGCAGTAGCTGGCGAGAAGGCCAGAGTCTTTGTGTCTTGATGAGTTTCTGTCTAAGCTTCGAATCATGAAAAACGAGATCGTTGCGGCAGGAGGATTGCTGATTGACGAAGGAAGGCGGGTGCTTCTGGTGCACCGGCATCGCTACGACGACTGGTCGTTTCCGAAAGGCAAGCTTGACCCCGGCGAGACGATTGAAGAAGCAGCGCTACGCGAGGTGAAGGAGGAAACGGGGCTCACGTGCCGAATCATTCGCAAACTCGCGACTTCCCGGTATCGAACACGCCACAACGGGAAGCTTCATTGGAAGGTCGTGCACCTGTTTCTGATGGAGCGAACGGGCGGACGCATTCGGGTTCCGAAGCACGAAGTCGATCGCGCGGCATGGTTGGAATTTGACGAAGCCATGAAACTGCTGAGCTATGAGCAGGATCGAAAGCTCCTCGCGTCATTTTAACTACTGATAACTCTTGCTCGATGCCTTAGAATGCAGTCGTCCGCTTAACGACCCGCCCCACGGAGCGTTCCATGCCTGACAAGAAACTTATTACAATGACCACCGACTTTGGTTTGACGGACTATTTCGTCGCCGCGATGAAGGGAGTTATCTACTCGATCAACCCGGCGGCCGAGATCGTCGACATCACCCATCAGATTCCGCCGCACGATATCTACGCTGCCGCGTTCACGCTGATGTCCTGCTACAAGGATTTTCCGAGGAACACGCTTCACCTTGTCGTCGTGGACCCGGGCGTCGGATCCGCGCGGCGTCCGATCATGGTGATGACGGATGAACACAACTTTATTGGTCCCGACAACGGCGTGTTCAGCTACATCTATCAGCGAGAGCATGTGAATCGCGTGGTCCACTTCACGACGGAGCACTACTTTCGGCAACCGGTGTCGAACACGTTTCACGGGCGCGATGTTTTTGCTGCGTGCGCCGCCTATGTCTCGAAGCTAGTCGATTGGAAAAAGATGGGGGAAGAGGTCAACGATCCGGTTCGTTTCAACACACCCACTCCGACCTTCGTTTCGGAGAATCACATTCGAGGCTCTGTGATTCACATCGATCGATTTGGCAACATTATTACCAATCTGACTTCGGCCGAGCTTACCCCCGAACGCATCAGCGCGGGCGCTCGCGTCCGAATAGGCAAACACGAAGCCGCGCGATTGCTGACTCACTTCGCCGAAGCCGATCCGAACGAGGTGTTTTCGTACTTCGGGAGCGCCGGTTTGCTCGAGATAGCCGTGCCGCGCCAATCGGCGGCGCGCCTGATCGAGGCTCGGCGCGGGGTCGAGGTGGAAGTGATCGTACCTTGACCGGCCCTCTCGTTGACACGCATGCGAGCCTGTCCTATCCTTCAATATAACGCTCACGCAGTGGAGAACTCGCAAAGGTTGGAAGCAAACCGAAAGGAACAGGAAGATGCCGGGTGAAGCCAATGTAGCAAAGGCAGGCCTCGAAGGGATCGTCGCGGCCGAGTCTCGTCTCAGCGATGTAAACGGTGAAGAAGGGAAGTTGATATACGCGGGTTATGATATTCACGATCTCGCTGAGCACGCGACGTACGAAGAAGTTGTTTACCTTTTGTGGAACGGCAAGTTGCCCACTGGCGCCGCGCTGGCGGAGCTAAAAGAGCAGCTCAACGCTGAAGCCGGGCTGCCGTCGCCGATTCAAACTTTGATCAGCTCGCTTCCAAAGAACGCGAACCCGATGGATGTGCTGCGAACCATCGTATCGGCTCTTTCATTCTACGATCCGGACGGCCCAGATAACTCAGAGGAAGCCAATACGCGAAGGGCTATTCGACTGACCGCGAAGTTCCCAACGATCGTGACAACATTCCAGCGCGTCCGAAGCGGGCTGCCGCCGGTTGAACCGCGCAAGGACCTTTCAGTCGCGGGTAATTTTTTGTTTACGCTTCGGGGAGAGGAGCCCGACGAAATTGCTACGCGAACAATGGATGTCGCATTCGTCCTGCACGCGGATCACGAATTAAACGCGTCAACTTTCGCCGCCAGGGTCACCGCCGCCACGTTGTCTGATATGTATTCCGCGATAGTCTCGGCAATCGGCACGCTTAGGGGGCCGCTGCACGGCGGCGCCAACGAAGGCGTGATCAAGAACCTGCTCGAGATCGGCAGCGTCGAAGGAGTCGAGCAATGGGTGCTGGATGCTTTTGCCAGGAAGAAAAAGATCATGGGGTTCGGGCATCGTGTTTATCGCAAAGTTGACCCTCGCGCGATTCACCTTGCAGAGATGTCTCGCAAACTCGGTGAGCGAATAGGCGAGACCAAGTGGTACGAGATGTCGATCAAGATGCAGGAGGTCGTATTGCGCGAGAAGCATCTGAACGCGAACGTCGACTTTTTCTCGGCTTCGACTTATTACACGCTCGGAATCCCGACTGACTTGTTTACTCCGATCTTCGCGTGCAGCCGAATATCAGGTTGGACGGCGCACGTGCTCGAACAATTCAAAAACAACCGGCTGATTCGGCCTCGCGCTGAATATGTCGGGCCTCGGGGATTGAAATACGTTCCGATCGAAGATCGCGGATAGCAGTGGAAGGCACTTAGTCGAAGGTGCCCGAGTCCGTTTTGTCTCCTCATAGCGTTCGCTATTTGGAATCGCATGTGTCGGTTTGCATCCTGCCGTTTTAGCAAATCACGAGCCTGCTACAGGAGATCTCAATGAGAGTTTTAAGCCTCGTGTTCCTGATCATACAATTCGCCTTTCTCTCAGCTCCCGCCACCGCGGATCCCATGCAGCCAGGCCAAGGCAACAATGCGAGCCGCGCAGGGATAGAAGGCAACTGGGAAGGCACTCTCAATTCGCCCGCTGGAAAACTTCGTCTTGTGTTGAAAATCTCAAAGGTGGGAGACGCTTTCAAGGCTGCGATGGATAGCCCGGATCAAGGCGCCGTGAATATCGCCGTTGATGCACTCACTTTCGAGGACTCGTTCGTGCACTTCGAGATGAAGGGCATTCAAGCGAGTTTCGATGGAGGACTAAGCCTCGACGGCGGTGAGATATCGGGCCAGTTTATGCAGGGAGTCCCTGCTCCGCTGGTCTTGAGGCGCGCAATAACGGGCTCGGGCATTCCATCGCCGGGCACTGGGTTTTCGCGCGGCCGCATCAAGCTTGAGCCTTGCGGTTTCTCCAGTATGACCAAAGACGCGGGCTGCGCGAAATATGAAGTGTTCGAAGATCGTGCCGCGAAGACGGGCCGCAAGATCGCTTTGAACATTGTGATTCTTCCGGCGTTGTCTGCGAAACCGGCGCCCGATCCGCTGTTCGTGCTTGCGGGTGGGCCAGGGCAGGGAGCAGCGAGCGTTGTAAAGGCCGCGGGCGACTATCTGATCAAGCTTCGACGCGAACGTGACATTGTCTTTATCGATCAACGCGGGACTGGCGCGTCGAATCCACTGAACTGCAATTTCGTGGCAAACAAAGATGAGATGCGCGGCTACTTCGTCGAGGGCATGACACCTGAAAATCTAATAGAATGCCGCGCGCGATTGGAAAAGCTTGCGAACCTCGAACTGTACACGACTCCGATAGCAGTCGATGACTTCGACGAGGTTCGCGCGGCGCTGGGTTACGACAAGATCAATCTTCACGGCGGTTCGTATGGAACGTTTTCGGGGCTTGTTTACATTCGCCAGCACGGCGACAGAGTCCGAACGGCGATGCTGGAAGGTGTCTCGCCGGTAGATGCAAAAATCTATTTGCCGTTCGCAAAGGGAGTCGAGCATTCGCTGGAACGTATGTTTGGAGACTGCGCCGCTGACAAGGAGTGCAACGCTTCGTTTCCAAATCTGCGAGCCGAATTCAAGGAATTGACAAGCAAACTCGACAAGCAGCCGGCGGCGTTTGAAGCGACCAACCCGTTTAACGGTAAACGCGAATCGATCACAATGTCGCGTGAGATTTTTGCCGAACAGATTAGAACGATGTTGTATATACCGATCTACTGCCGCTGGCTGCCGCTGTTGATTCACGAAGCTAACAGAAACAACTTCGGACCTTTCGCGACGATCGCGTATGCGAACGTGCGAGGCATTGGCGATCAGATTGCGCGCGGAATGCAGCTTTCCGTGGTTTGCGCCGAAGACATACCGTTCATGAGCGAGGAAGAGATCAAGCGAGAAACTTCCGGGACGTTCTACGGCGATCACCGGGTACGAACCATCATAAAAGCATGTGAGCAATGGCCGAAGGGCAAAGTGGCGCGTTCGTTCAGCGAGCCCGTGAAATCAGACGTGCCAATCCTGATGATTACCGGAGAGCTTGATCCGGTCGCGCCTCCGTGGCTTGCGGCAAGCGCTGCGCGCTCGTTGCCGAACAGCCGCCATATCACGATTCCAAACACCGGTCACTATTTCCGATTCGAATGCATCGACGATTTGTCGGTGAGCTTCCTGTCGAAAGCGTCAGCGAAGGGATTGGATGATTCCTGCGTGAAGAAGATCGAGAGGCCGCCTTTCATCACCCGTCTGCCGCCGCAGTTGGCAAAGTAAACGAAAAGGCCGGCATCGGATGCTGGCCCTGCCAACGGTCATCCTCACCGGCGTAGCTTAAGCACAGCGCACCAGACGTCTGTTACATAGGGCATCCACAGACGTCACCCACGGTATTCCTATCCATGATCGTTCGGAGCACCCCGCTGGGATACACCGCCACCGATGCGCTGCCTCTTTTGTTGGCCTCGTCTACCTCGGCGTACAGACGTCGATCGCCGGCGACGTGCTTGAGCGTGGCCGTCGAACCCTTGATGGTCACTGTGCCGACGCCTTGCAGAATAAAGCTGCCGCAGTTTGTAAAGAAGTAGGTGCCGGTACCCTTATCGAACTGAAGCCGATTGCCATTGCTGTCGTCGACAATGCAGTTCGAAAAGGCCCCTTCTGCGCCTGCGCTGCCGGTTCCAAAGCCCGCGACTCCCGACATCATCAGCAGAAGCGCCAACAAAGTCAGCACGACGGTTGTCTTCCCACGAAAGCCGCTCACTTTCACAAGAGTGTGCATTTTTGTCCTCTCCTCTAGATTGTTTTTTTTGACTGAAGTTATTGGCCAGTTGAAGCGACGCGAATATATCGACGCCGGTTGCACAAGTCAAGACGATAACGCTTCAAGATCGCTTCTGGGACGAGTTCGGGCGGGATTCCTCAAATGCCATCATCAGCACGCTGAAGGTCGAGCGAGTTAGTCATCAACTCGCGTGTTGCGTCGAAGCGCGACAGCCTCTCCATTGCTGCGACAGCTCTGTTTATGGCCGGTCGGATATAAGAGACATAAGCGGGGTTGTTTTGAGCGGCCTGCGACGCATATGTTCCGACTGCTTTTAGCATTCGCTGCACGGTTACCAGTTCCATCTCAGTTCGAAACGCGCCCAGGTCGGGCAGTGGAATTCTCGAGGTTGAGTTCTTCTCGATAAACAGATCGATCAGTTCCGCAATCGTGTCCGGCGCCAGGGTTGTGTATGGATCGCTCACAAGCGACACCAGATCATAGCTGGCCGGCCCCATTCTCGCGTCCTGGTGATCGATAATGAACATCTCGCCTGAATGCATCATCAAATTGCGAGCGTGGTAATCACGGTGAGTCAGCACTCGCGGACGTTCGGCGAGTTCCGAGCATAGCGTCTTGAAGTCAGCCTGCACCGCGTTCGCGACCGCCGGCTCCAGTCGCTGGTGAAGGTAGCGGTTAAAATAGTTTGCAAAGAAGAATCCGAGTTCCCATCGAAGCTTCGCTTCGTCAAACGCGAGGTGTGAGCAGATGGAATCGGCCTCCAGAGCCGTTTCCGTGGCATCTTGAATTCGGACGATCATCTCGACAGCCTGCCGGTACGCTTTTGTTACTTCCTTTTCCGCGCGAGTCTCGATCCAATCCTGAAGCCGGACATCGCCGACATCCTGAATCAAAATCGCTGACTCGGATCCGGAGACAGCCAATATCCGCGGCGCCGGGAGACCCGCATCGAGCAGGAGCCGGGTGACTTCAAGATGAGCACAGGGATCGTTAGCGAAGGTGAGACGCGCGGAAACGTTTTCAGCTTCGAGCCTTGCCAATCGTTCGACTGCCGCTTCGCGTTCGTTGAACGGCGAGCCATATTGCGCGACGATGACAGTCCTTTCGCCCGACCGTGCGCGATAGTACGAACGCGTGGACGCGTCGCCAGTCAGCTTCGTGATCGATACATCGCTGGGATCGACGTTCAGGCACGACGCCACCCACCGCGCGATCGCCGCCGAGCTCGTTTCCAATGCTGAAACCATATTCTCTAAACCGCCGGGGGCTTTAATTGCACGATGATGTTGTCACCCGCGATTGCGCCGCGTTCGATTTCCTTGACGCGGTCGCGCCTGACGACTACCGCTCTTTCGATCATTGCCCCGCCCGGTATTCGCACTCCGTCGGCAATCACCGACTGGCGAACTCGCGCGCCGCGTTCGATGATCACGTCATCCCAGAGTACGCATTCATCGACGCTGGCGCCGTCATCAATCGCGCACCTTTCGCCAATGACGTTCGAGAGTCCTCGCTTGCGCATGAAGCCCAGATTCGCCTCGAAGTAGCGTTCGAGCGTGCTCATCTCATGCCATTCGCCATCGGCGATGTGACCTATCACCGTCTCGCCCGCGGCTATCGCCTGCGGGAAAACCTGCATTGTCGAATGAGAGAATTGGCCGCGCGGAACGTAATCAAAGATTCGAGGGGACATCACCTGGATTCCTGTAAACATGAGCGGGGGACGCTCGGCGGTTGCAACGACTCCAGTACTTTTTGAAACCTCCGCGCTGAGGGCCACCGCGTCGGGGAACCCGGCGAAGCGCGTGATTCGATGTTGATCGACTTCGACAATACTGAAGTGTTCGTACGCGGCATTCGGCTTTAGCACTAATGTGGCTATGGCGTCTCGTTCCCGATGCTCTGCGATTACACGTTCAAGGCCGATGTCGGTTACGAGCTTGCCGTTGATGACCACAAAGTCGCCGCCAGCGAGCGCCTCTCTAACTACATCGAGCGCCCCCGAGGTGCCGAGGATGGTCTCTTCAAAGGAATAAGTGATATTGACTCCCAGCCGGGACCCGTCGCCCAATGCGTTTCGAATTGAATCCGGTTGATGGTGAAGATTGACGATCAGATCTCGAATTCCATAAGAAGCCAGATATTCAACCGAATAATCGATGAGCGGGCGACCCATTACGGGTATCGCGGCTTTTGTGCGATGCTCGGTGAGCGGCCAAAGGCGCGTGCCGAATCCCGCCGCGAGAATGAAACCCTTCATATTGGTCATAATGCGTTCAAATTAATCTCCTCCGCCGGTCCGTTGATTATTCCTGCTGGGCGCGGCGCGCGTCAATGCGAGGGCTTGCTGTTTATTCTTGCATCGCTTAAGAATCCGCCGCATTCCCGGATTCGCCGATCTGAGTTGATTCACTTATTTCGATCAGTTAGATTTACCGCGCTCATCGGACGCCGATCCTATCGTTACGCGCTCAAAAGCTTGTTCTGCTCGGGAAGAGGCCTGCGCTGATGATTGTTAGCTACAAACCAGCCGCAATTGCCGCCGCGAATTCCGTCGATAACTACTGTCGATGGGATGGAAGCAGCGCGCCTCATTATGAAGTATGGTTTATCACGCTGAACCACCGGGCCTCACAGCGCGGCTTTTGGTTTCGATACACGATGGAGGTTTCCCCTGGTTCGAACGAGCCGGTTGCCGGTCTGTGGGCGGCGTCCTTCTCCCGCGCGGCTTCGGACGACAATCTCGGGCTGAAGCGCGCGTACGCGATTGAACACTTTGAATTCGATCGAGTAGATGATTTCAGAGTCAAGATCGGCGAAGCGATGTTGTCATCGACTCGTGCTCGGGGAAGTGTACAACAGGGCGCAAACACCATCGAGTGGGATCTGAGCTATGTGCCTTGCGAATCCACTTACCATCACGCGAGTAAAACTTTGATTCGGCTCGCGAGACCTTCGTCGTTTGTCTGCTCGCCAAATCTGGATACCCGCTTTAGTGGCCGAATCGCCGTGAACGGTAAACGGATAGAGCTTGAAGACGAACCTGGTTGCCAATCGCATCTCTGGGGACGCAAGCACGTCGATGACTGGGTGTGGGTTCATTCAAACGCATTCGAAAAGCACCCGGGAACAGTCTTCGAAGGTTTGGCTGCGCGCCCCCGCCGGGCGGGCCGCACGCTTCCTCCGATTCAGTCGCTCTTCCTGCGTCATCGAGGCGAAGAATATCGATTTGTCCGGCTGCGTCTGGCCGAGCAGTGGCAGCATAAGCTCGGAATGGGATACTGGTCTTTCTCCGCGATGAATACCCGGATGTATATCGAAGGCGCGGCTCAATGCCGAATGCGCGATATGCTCCAGGCCGAATACTCAGACCCCGATGGTGAGCGGCTCTATTGCGTCAACAGCGAAATCGCAAATCTCAAAATCAGACTCTTCCGGCGGACTCATGGAGTTAGCTGGCGGCACGTCGAAACAATCAAGGCGTACGCTACCGCGCACCTTGAACACGCCGCCCGCGTTCCGGATTCGCGGCTCAAAATGGCATTCGATTGAGATTGAGCGCTAGAATCATCCCGAATCTCGTATCGGAGTAGTCTGAGGCACTGCAAACAAGCTTTTCAGACTAAAAGCAATGATAGACTGTCTAAGCTCTGTAAATGCGAATTAGCTCAGTGGAGCTCGGAAGATCGGGCAATCTTCTGAATACCGAAGACATCAGAATCTTTTTGAAAGTCGTAGAGGGAAGCAAATCATGACTCGAGAAACCAAAGGCAACTTCAATCTCGGATTTCGAACGCGACGCGCAATCTCGGCTGCGATTGCGGTGACGATTTCCGTTGCGCTCGGGCTCGGCGCGTTGATGCCGGCCGCCGCGGACACCAAATCAAAGACCGCGAGCCTGTCGGAGAATCAAAGGATCATTCATCTGCTCAACCGAATCGGCTACGCGCCGCGGCCCGGTGATGTCGAGCGCGTCAAGCGAATGGGCATCGACAAATACATCGATCTTCAGTTGCATCCCGAACGCATCGAGGATTCAGCGATCGAAGCGCGGCTCGCGAACTTTCCGTCTTTGCGGATGAGCCTGGCCGAGATTCAAGCGAAGTATCCGCCGCCAAATCTGTTGGCACGCGAGCTTGGGCTCAAGCAGGGAAAGAACGCGCAGCTTCAACTGCCACCCGGCGAAGGCGCCGACGACAATACCAAACGAGAATACCGCCAGCAGGTGATGTCTTATTATCAGGAGCACGGGCTGCGCCTGCCTCAGTTCCTGTTGCAGGAACTGCAAGCCCAAAAGATCATTCGCGCGGCCTACAGCGAACGCCAGCTTCAGGAAGTGATGACTGATTTCTGGTTCAATCACTTCAACATTTTTTGGGCCAAGAATGCCGATCGCGACCTGACTACTGGTTACGAGCTGGATGTGATTCGTCCGAACACGATGGGCAAGTTCAAGGACTTGTTAATGGCTACGGCGAAGAGCCCGGCAATGCTCGTGTATCTCGACAACTTTCAATCGATGTCTCCGAACGCTCAGCTTCCGCAGCGACGCGGGCAGTTTCAACGAAGACCCGGCGCGTTTGGCGGGGGCATTGGAAACCCGCGACTGGGACAGCGCCCGAATGATCCGATCTATCGCGACCGCCAGATGAATCCACCGATGGATCGCGAAGCCCAGCGCGAACAGATGCCGAATCAGCAGCGGCCCGCGCAACCGAACGCAATTCGGAATCGCAAGCCCGGCATCAATGAGAACTACGCGCGTGAAATAATGGAGCTTCACACGCTTGGCGTCGAAGGCGGATACACTCAAAAAGATGTTCAGGAAGTCGCGCGATGTTTGACCGGCTGGACGCTGGATCGCCCGCGACAGGGCACCCAGTTCATGTTCCGCGAGTTCATGCACGACAACGGCGAGAAAACTGTGCTTGGTCACAAGATTCCAGCAGGCGGCGGAATCAAGGATGGCGAGATGGTGATCGATATCCTCGCCCATCATCCGAACACGGCGAAATTCATTTCGACAAAACTCGTGCGGCGATTCGTGAGCGACACTCCTCCCCAGTCTTTGGTTGATCGAGTCTCCGCGGTTTACATGAAGACCGACGGCGACATTCGCGAGATGATGCGCACAATTCTCACTTCGCCTGAGTTCAACTCCAAAGAAGCATATCGTGCGAAGATCAAGTCGCCGTTCGAGCTTGCGGTTTCGGCGATTCGCGTGCTGGGAGCCGAGATAAAGACGCCGCTTCAGGCCGCTCAGTTCATTTCGAAGATGGGACAGCCGCTGTACCTGTATCAAGCGCCCACCGGGTATCCTGACAGGGCCGATCAGTGGGTTAATACAGGTGCGCTGCTCGAGAGGTTGAATTTCGGGCTCGCGCTGACGACAAACAAACTTCGAGGGACTGTGTTTGATGTGAAACGCGCCGCAGGTAACACCGACATGTCTGACAGAGAGCGATTGCTCGATCAGGCGATCGCTTCACTGTTGAACGGCGACGTATCCAAGGAAACGCGCGCGGTTCTCGACAAGCAATTGAAGGAAGGAGTTTCGGTCAAGGGAGAACTCGGAGCGGTGCCTCCGATTCCACAAGGCGAGGACTTAATGGCGGAGAACTCAATGCAAGCGCTCCCGCCCGATGTGGGCAAGGGTCAGAAGGGCGTCGGCAATCCGGCACGGCTCGAGCGTCGCTTCGGGAGTCAGAACATAGGTCCTCAGATTGCGATGTCGGCCGATGAACTCGAAAGCGCCAAGGTATTCGGGCTGGTGCTCGGCTCGCCCGAGTTTCAACGCAGATGAGGTTTCCGGTTTCTGGTTTGTGGTTTCTGGTTCTTTCGGCCGAATACCACAAACCGGCAACGAACTAGAAACTAGAAACCAGAAACCAAAAACGTAGTCGGAGAAAAATCATGGCAGTAACACGAAGATTCTTTATCAAGTCATCAGGGATAACGCTGGCGAGTTTTGCAGCGGCGCCTTCGTTCTTGAAGCGAGCCGCGCTTGCTCAAACGGCCGCGGCGGCGGGTAAGGATCATCCGGTCATAATCGCTATTTTTCAGCGAGGCGCGATGGACGGAATCTCCGCTGTAATTCCCTTCGGCGATAAAAACTACTACAGCGTGCGTCCGAACATCGCGGTGCCCGAGCCGAAAGCAGGAAATGCCGACGCCGCGCTCGATCTTGACGGGTACTTCGCGTTGCATCCGGCTCTTGCATCATTCAAGCCGATCTATGACGAGGGACATCTCGCGATCGTCCAGGCGGTCGGCTCGCCGGATAACACGCGGTCTCACTTCGACGCGCAGGATTACATGGAAGCGGGAACGCCCGGCAACAAGGGAACGGGCGACGGCTGGCTCAATCGCTACATGCAGGCGCGAAAGGATCCGAAGGCGACTCCGTTCCGCGCTGTTTCGCTTACGTCGAACCTTCCGCGCACGCTGCTTGGACCCGCGCCGTCGATCGCCATGACCAACATCGGGGACTTTGGCGTGCGAGCGGGGCAGGGAAACGGACAGGTTGCAAAAGGGTTCGAGGAACTCTACTCAACAAGCCTCCCAGACGCGCTTCACGGCACGGGCAAGGAAGCCTTTGAAGCGGTGAAGATGTTGAAGAAGGCGAACCCGCAACAGTATCAGGCGGCGAACGGCGCAACGTATCCTCGGTCGCCGTTTGGAAACTCGCTTCTGCAGATCGCGCAGTTGATCAAATCTGATGTCGGCATCGAAGTCGCTTTCACCGACGTCGGCGGCTGGGACACTCATGCCAATCAAGGCAGCTCGCGCGGCCAGTTGGCAAATCGTCTGCAGGATTTCAGCCAGGGTATCGCGGCGTTGTACAAAGACCTCGGCGATCGAATGCGTAACGTCGTGATTCTTACAATGACTGAGTTCGGCCGGACGATAAGGCAGAATGGTTCGGGCGGAACGGATCACGGTCACGCGAGTTGTTTGTTCGTCGCGGGCGGTCCAGTGAAAGGCGGCAAGGTGTACGGCAAGTGGCCGGGGCTTGCGACCGAGCAATTGTACGAAGGCCGCGATTTGGCGTTGACGACGGACTTCCGCGATGTGTTTTCGGAGATCGCCGCGCGTCACATGGGCGCGAGCAACCTGAACACGATTTTCCCCGGTTTCAACACGAGTCCCGCGAACTTCCGTGGATTCATTCGAGCGTAGTAGCGCAAGCTGCCGGCTTGCGGTGTGCCCAACGAGCGGCTCGGTGTCGCTCGTTACCTGGCAAGAGGGCGTTGTCGCGCCCTCTTGCGTATCGACGTAAATCCCAAGATGAACTTTCTTCGCATCGCCCTCGCCGCGTTTCTGGCTCTGCCGTTTTGCGCGAGCCTCACCGCGACGTTTGCTCAAGACAAGCAATCCGATTCTCCGATCAAAGTTCAAACAACCTTAGTCAGCGTTCCCGTGATTGTCAGCGATCGTCAGGGAAGATACATTCCGGGACTGAAGCTGGAAGACTTCAAGCTGTATCAGGATCGGGCCGAACAACCCATCTCGATTTTCGACGCCGTTGAAGAACCGTTAAACGTCGCATTGCTCATCGACACCAGCCGAAGCACGCTGCCCGTTTTGGACGACATCAAGGGCGCGGGCGTGAAATTCATCAAGGAGTTGAGATCGCAGGATCGCGCGATGATCGTCGCGCTTGATTACGATGTTCACGTGTTGAGTCAGTTGACCTCGGATCGCAAAGCGCTCGAACGGGCAATGAAGAACGCGACAACGGGTGAGCAATTCGGAACGGTCTTGCGCGACGCGGTCGCCGATGTGATCGAGCGAAGTTTCAAGCAGGTCGATGGACGCAAAGCCATCATAGTGCTGACCGATGGAAAAGACGCCGGCAGCCGAATCAGCGAGCAAGCCTTGCTGGACGAAGCCGCCGAATCCGGCGCGATGATCTACACGGTCTTCTTTGAGACTGGATTTCTTCAGCGCCGCAGGAGTGATGTGCCTCCTTTTGGGCGGCGTCGAGGAATGGGGCGCGATCGCTTTCCTTCGCAGGGAGGGCCTCGACGCGAGCAGCGCCGGCAGCGGATCGAAATGAAAAACGAGCAAGCGATAGATTTTCTCGAGAGGCTCGTCGAAGTTTCCGCCGGACGTTACTACAGCAGCGCGGCGTCTGACCTGGCGAAGACTTTCAGCCAGATTGCAGAAGAGCTGCGCCATCAGTATCGCCTGGGATTCTATCCGGACAACAGCAAGATTGACGGCAATCGGCACACTCTCAGAGTTGAGGTGACCACCCCGAATGCCGTCGTCAGAGCTCGTAGAAGTTATCAGGCAGCGAGCCTCGCGAATGGATCCTGAGGTCAACGTGTTATCGATTCTCGTCGGCCTGGCGAGGTACCACGCGGCGTGTTGGCCCGCTGCCAAAACCAAACAGTCTGTCATAGACAATATGAAGAACGTTTTCCCCTGAGTGTCCAAGACCGCCAGCACGGCCGTGAGACGCAGCGTGGATTTATCACTGGCCGCATGCAAACAACTTCTTCAAGAGGCGCTCGGCTTCGATCACGCCCTTCTCGGTAAACACAACGGATTTTGCCTTTCCCCTCGGATCGGAAATGAAGCCCTTTTCATAAAGTCTGTTCATGGCCTCCCAATCGAACCCCTTCCAAGCTCGGTCACCATCGTGCCTTCCGAGAAGGAGCAAAGCTAAAACAGCTTCGTCAATCTTTTCGTCGTCGAGTTTCATCTTTCTCCTAACGGCCTAGCGCGAGGTGCCGAAGCAGTACACCGTGCCGCGCGTCCGCACGTAGACCCGTCCATTGCCGAGCGCGGGCGTTGCATTGATCTCGTCGCCGATTTCGTTTACCGCCAGCACCTCCCACTCCGCACCAGCTTTGAGAACGGTGATCTTGCCTTCGGTACTGGCGAGGTACACCTTACCGTCCGCGGCAACTGGTGATGCATAATACTCGCCGAGCGCACCCGGGCTCCGGCCTTGCTTCAGGATGCGGCCGGTCGCGGGATCAATCGAGGTGATGATGCCACCGGTTTTCACCATGTAGTACACGCCCCGGTACAGCAGCGGCGCCGGAATGTACGGGATGTTCTTCTGAAGACGCCATCGAATCGCGCCCGGCTCGAGCTGGCCCCGCGCGTTGCCCGGGCGAACCGCAATCGCGCCCCACTCGCCTACGTCATACGCCCGCGTCTTATTCCATTCCTGGGCGACGATGAACTTGTCGTCGTTCTCATCGATCCAGCCGAAGTGCTCGCCAAAGTCCGCGTCAGCACGAAACTCCTCGAGTGACAGGCGCCCGTCCTTGTTCTTGTCGTATTGCGCCAGCACCGCGGCGAAGGTTGGCATCGACGGCTCATTGCTGCCAAGCGTGGAGATCATCAGCGTGTCACCGTGCGCCAACGGCGTGCCCATTGCGCCACCGGACGCCACCGGCAGCCACCAGCGCTGAGCGCCCGAGGCGAGGTCGTAGGCGTCGAGACGGTTCGATCCGAGCACGATCAGATCCGCGTGCGTCGCGTCCGGTCGAAAGACCATGGGCGTCGACCACCCAATGATCATGCCTGGCCGGGCCGTCTTCCATCGCTGACGCCCGGTCGAGCGGTCGAGCGCAATGACGAAGGATCCCGCATCATGGTCGCAAACCAGCACGACTGTGCTCCCGTCAATGATTGGCGAACCTGCCATTCCGTAGAAGTTCTTGAAGGGGCCGAGGCGCGAGGTCCAACGCACTTGCCCGTCGTTGTTGTAAGACACCAATCCAAATTCAGCGAAGAACGCGACGACGCCGCTCTCGTCGGCCGCTGGGGTAGGCGATGCCGGATCGTTGGCTTTGTATGCGCCCTGCACCCGCTCGCGCCGGACTTCCCGGCGCCATAATTTCCGGCCGCTCCGCGCGTCCAGACAGAACGTGATCAACCGATCGCCTTCGCTGGCGGTTCCGTAGAGCCGCGTGCCAACCACGACTGGTGACGACTGTCCGTAGGGTACCGGCGTCTTCCACGCCACGTTCGTCGTGGGCGAAAACTCGACGGGATATCCCACGGACGCATCGACACCAGACCCGTTTGGTCCGCGAAACCGGGCCCACTGCGCGTCGGCTCGGCCAACGTTGACGATCAACAACAGACACGACACGACGAAAACGAATGAGCGGTTCATAGAGATTGGGCCTTCCTGATACGTAAATTGGTTTGCGGCACTCTTCGGAAATCTTGAAAGAGCGGAATCGGGGCACAACTGCCTGAGGACCTTGACTGCTGTTTGTTCTGAGAATTGAATCTTAGTTTTTAGCATACGGCCTTTGTGATGTATCAAAACTCGGTGCCCTGCACAGCGTAACGAAGCTGGACAAGGCCATCTTCAAACTGTTCGGTAGCTATCAACGACAACGGGACGTGAAGATGACGCCGCCCTATGAGCGGAATGCCATCTCCGATAAATATCGGAACGATGCTAATGACAAACTCGTCTATCGCCTGCGCCTCAAGAAAAGAGGCGATGAGTTCACCACCGCCCATCAACCAGATATCTTTGCCCTGGCTTTTTCGAAGTCGATTCACGAACACACCGATTGCCTCGTCAGTGAATTCGACAGTTGGTGGAGCGTCTGGTGGGCGCGGATTACGGGAGAAGATGATGGTTCGATCCTTGGAACCGAACTTTGCCCCCATGCGCAGACTGGCGTCGTAGGTCTTCCGGCCAAGCACTTTCGTATCGATGGATTGCATGAAAGCTTCGATCCCGTAAAAACCCGCTGGCGCCGGGCGAGCCGTCAGCCAGTCGAGGCCGCCGTCCGACCGCGCGATATATCCATCAGCGCTCATCGCGATGTGGACGATGACTCTTCGCTGGTTCGTCACGAGTACTAGTTCCTCATTGTTCTACTCAGCCCGAAGTAGGGAAGAGCAATTCATTGCCGTCGGGATCGTCGATCTGGATCACGTCATAACCCCACCACGATTTCTTGCTGGGAATCGAGCGCTCGATGATCTCACAGCGAAGCTGCGCAATGCCATCCTGGGGCAGCGATACGAACAGGCGCCCTCTGTCCTTGCGGTCGGCGGACTCGTAGATAATTATCTCGCACTCGGCGCGATTGACCTGGCAGACTTTGCCTTTGCCATCGTCTGCGTGCCACGCTTTCTCGAAGCCGAGCACGTCTACATAAAATCGAAGCGAGCGATTTACATCGGCAACGAAGAACACCGGGCGCGAGTACCACTTGTGCGTGCTCTTCTGAGGTTTGCGTTGCCATCATTTCTCCTAGCCGGTGGCTCCGATTCGCTGGCCCCGGTGAGACGAGGGAATAGAGTCCAAAGAGTCCCATGAGTCCCGGCCTGGTTCAACCTGGAATTGTGCGGCGGCTTTCTGCCGCGAGAGGTAATTGCTTCGGAAGCCGGGGCGCACAACTTCTTGAGCTATTAGTTTGCAGCCCGAATGCGATCGGTCTTGAGCAACCACGCCAGATACGCGGCGGCCGTTACATCGTACGTCAGGCAGAACGCTGGCCACCAAGCCGGTACGCCTGGATTGGATATGACTTTGCTATGCGCAAGATCGAAGACGCCGTGGGCCGCTAGCGCAAGCACGACAATCCAAAGCGATGACCTGAAGCCGGATGCTGCAGCCGTAAGGAAGACTGTGCCCACGATCGACTCAAGCACGAGTGCATTCGTTGATGCTCCCATGACCGCGAACAGCGCGTAGTAAGACGCGATGACAATCGTGACGGTTGGATAAAAGGCACGGTCACGGTCCAACCCGACGGCCCTGGCGAACAGCCCCACCGCGAGCGCAAGGAGCGCTCCCACAAATAGTGCCACGATTCGCCTCCTTGCTTGATTTGCGTGGCATTGCAAACAGAAACTCCAACTTCGATATTGCCTATACGTGTTGGTCTACCAGTATCGTGTTTCCATCTGGATCAGCAATCATAAAGCTAGCCGGGCCGGTAGAGGTTTCGTCAGCTTCTACAATCATGTTTACGCCACGGCCTTTGAGCTGCCGCTGCAACTCTCGAACGTCCGTGAATTCGCCGAGCGGCTGAGCATCGCTACTCCAGCCCGGGTTGAAGGTGAGAATGTTCTTATCGAACATTCCCTGGAACAACCCAATATTGTGGTCGCCATTCTTCATGATCAGCCAATTCTGCGACTGATTTCCTCCGAACACTGTGAACCCCAGCTTTTCGTAAAAGAGTTTTGACGCCTCGATGTCTTTTACAGCCAGACTAACAGAGAAATTTCCCAGTTCCATCATTTTTCTCCTGCGTTGTGTTTTCGGTTATCTCGCAAACGACTCAACTCACTTAGCTAGTTTCCTTCCTGAACCTGAGGCTGGGCTGGCCGGCCTTCATTCCCGACGGCTGCAATTGTCTTCTTCCTTAAGATAGCCGCCGAGATCAACGTAACGAGCAACCCTACAGGAAACGGCTCGCAGAAAGTTATCGCGGCGTTGATGAACGGATTGTCATACATTGCCTTGAAGCTATTCATCTCCTGCAACTTTGCGTCGATTATCTGCTGGCTGGCGCCGGAGGCCCTTACTTTCTCGACTGCGTAGCTCGCGTATTTGTCCACAAAGTCCGGCATGAATTTGAAGTAGAGGATCTCCCAGGCAACGACATAACAAACACACGAGACCAGCGTGATCAGAATGCCCACCGCGAAGGCCCGGCCAAATGTTATCCGGCCGCCACTCACATTTTCGCGATACGAGCGAATGCCGAAAAACACGAGCATAAAGGCGAGGATCATCGTCGTGTAGCCAAGGATTTCGCCTTTATCAAACCCAATCTTGTCCACGAACGGCAGCGTGGCAAACATCATCGCTGCCATGATCGCTCCCCCGATCAGTCCGAAGGTCAATACGGTCTTTTTCATCTTAGCTCTCCTGTCGCATAGAAATGTTTTCCTATCGACTCGGTAAAGTACCTCGCGGACATCGGTTGTGTCGTCATACTTTCGAATGATTTCGCTGGTTCAGGCTGAAAATAATACTTTAGTTACTGACTACTGACTTCCTCAAGGAATCAGCCCCAGCTCTTTGCCAAGCTGAACTGCCTGAGTTCTTCGGCGGGCATTGAGTTTGTCGAACAGCCTGCTCGAATGTGTCTTGACCGTGTTCTCGCTCACGAAAAGTCTTTCAGCAATCTCCCGATTGCTCAGACCCTGGGCAATCAACCCGAGTATTTCCAATTCGCGTTTGGTGATCGCCAGCTCCTGCAATCGTTTTTCGTTCAGAGCAAACGGAGTCCCGGCGGGAACCAGAACTTCTCTTTCGACGATCAGTTCCCGTTCGACGACGACCTGCTCTTTCCGCGTAAGCTTGAGCCCGAGCCAGATGCCCACGCCGGCGAAGACCAGAGCCGTCAAGCCGCCGTAAATCTCGATCGAGTGTTCGACCACGACAAAGCGATATTCAATGAACTTGAGCGCGGCGATCAGCAGCCCGCCACAAAGGCCATAGATGAGACCATAGATAAGAATCTGTTTCTTCACTGATTAGTCCGCCGCAAGTGTATCAGTCAATCTCGCAGACCAGGATCGATCACAATAATGGGTGGCGATTCTTCGGATGCGGTTGATCTATTTTTCCATACACGCAGCAACGTCGTGAGAGTTTCCAGGTTCCATAGTGCCAGCTCGCGCGGCGCTCAATGCCTTTCAAGCGTAAGTGTCTTACTCCGATAATCGATTGTCACAATGAAATCCTTAAGAAAGGCATTGCCGATATTTATTCCCCAGACCTTTTTATCCCGCCCCGTGCCCTTGCCGAAGAATATGACGGCCGGCTCATCAAGAGAGATTGTGCCTATAGTCACATTCCCGACTTTTCCTTCTCTGTTCCCAGCAATACCGTTGTAGCCAACCGACTCGCTGGCTCGTGCTTTGTTGACTTCCTCTTCCAGCCCGAGATAAGAAACGGCTGCTGGCGTCAACTTGAAAGTTCCATCAGAACCAGTATCGAGATCCCCTATCACCTTCTTACCATTTACAGTGACTTCATCAATCAAAATGCTGTCTTCATAGCGAAAGGGCAAGACTGTGCGCTTCAAGTTGTTTGGCTGATTAACCGCTTCGGAGTGCTGTGAGTTTGAGTAGAAGCGTATTCGCTGCCTTTGGTAGTCAATCTGCACAACACGGCCCTTGAGAAAGCTGTGGCCAAGTATCCCATGTATCGGCTTCCCCAAACGCCCGCTTACCTGTGATAGTTCCATGGCAACTGCTTGAACATTCTTAGCGGTGAGATTAGTGACCTCAAGAAGGGGCAACTTGGTTTCATAGGCTAGATTCACGCCTGTTCCGCCCCCTTCCGCTTGCCGCCCGATATGGCTAAGTTTCAGTCCAATTTCTTTGGCGGTGTTAAGGTCAACGGCAGAAGGGTCGGTGCCTGTGTCCAACATCATAAGGAAAGAACCTTTGCCATTAACTCTCACCGCAAGGATGATCTCATTGCGATAAAAGTCAAAAGGCACTTCGATCACCTGTTCTTTACTTGAAGCCTGAGCAAAAGAGCCAGGACACCAGACCATTATGAACATACAGACTACTAAGATTTGAACGAATGTCACCTTCATAGTTTCCCATCTCGACTGACGCTCATCACCGAGGACGACCGAAAAACAAGACATAGCCGTCGGCGTCCTTGAGCTCGAAACCACGCAAACCGTCATCAGTGTCTTTCAGTGGCTCGGAAAACTCGACATTGCGCGAAGCGAATTCGGCCGCGAGCGCATCAGGGTCTGGAACATAAAGGTAAGCGTCCCAGCGGGCGATACCTTTTTTCACGTCTCGCTTGTAGTTCGGCATTGGAGCGACGCCAACGTCTTTGAGCAGGATCTGCGCACGGCCCCTGCTAACTATGCCGAAGAAGATGTCGTCGGGAGCAGGCCCCTGGAAGGTGATCTCAAATCCAAGCCGGTCTCGGTAAAACGAAAGCGATGACGGTACGTGGCTCACGATAAAGAAGGGCGAGATGCCGGAAATCTCTGCTTGTGTCATGTGAACTCCTCCGTGCTTTACGCTCAGCGAACAGGATAACCGGGCGGGCGCTAACCCAGAAGAGCAATCGGGCGCGCCGGCTACGCTACTCTTCGATTTGCTGAGAAGCAAATCAAGGATCAGCGTTAAGCAGGTTTGAGGTCTCCATCGGCGAGCAAGGTTATGCGCATCTCATCAGTCTCGGCATCCGGAGAAATCAAGTTCAAGCCAAAGCGGTCGTCGTAGGGCGAACCATAAACACCACCGCGGGAAAAAGTGATGCCGTTGATTCCCCCGGAGTTTGCGCTGACAACGTTGCCGTAGGCGCTGTAGAAAGGATTGGCGGGCTGGGCCGGTTCATAGGCCAGGAGCGGATTCTGCCACCATTCATAGCTGGTCAATTTGTCCAGATCGGTTCCTGGGGTCGAGCTGGAAGGGGTGGTGCTGCCAGGAAAACCGCAAGTCATTCCCTCAGCGAAGTCGCCCGCGGCCTTTTGCAGAAAAGCGGCATTGACGTTCGCTGTTCCGAAATCGTTGTTCAAATCATCCCAGCCGCTGGTTGTGACATTGATTCCCGCGCCGGCGGTCGCAGCCTGAGAGATGAAATTCGTCATAAACAGATTTACATTTCCACTCGTCAAATCATCCGCCGCAACGGTGATGGACAGATTGTCATACTTGTAGCTTTGGACATCCTTCGGATTGCTTCCCGCCAGTGTCGCATTTACGTAGCCACTAAGCTCGACGCTATATGTCCCGTTCGGATTGTTATTCGCAGGATCAGGGCTCGTCACCTGAGTGACCACGCCGGTGAAATGATAGTCGAGATTATAGATTGTATTGGGTGACACATTCGTGGCCGTTCCGGTGGATTGATACCCCACCGATCCTGTTCCACCGGGCTTCTGTCCCGGAGCGAGGTTGGTCAATTCCTGGACGACACTGGTACTGCCGTAACTCGTGAAGAGAGATTGAAGGTAGGCGTTGAATGTGGGATAGGGGGTTTGCTCCGGTCCATTGGGAAACACGTTTGTGCCAATGATGCGAATGAAGAGTCCGGTTGAATCCAAGTAAACCGCCGATGTTGAAGCTGATCCGGAAAATCCAGAGGCCGCTGCCAACGCATTAAACATGCTCGTAGTATCGAGTGTGTTCCCCACCTGAGTCTGGACCGATCCGCTACTCAGGAACGCCAGTTCGATCGAGCCGCCAAACTGGGAGATATTCGTGATGTCCGCCCCGCCGCCCGTGCCATCGTACGAGATTTCAAAGATGGAGTAGCGAGGCGTGGCGCTCGAAAGGAAGTTGGGTTGGGTTCCGGTGGGAAGCATCTCAATGCCGGTTGCGGACCCGTAGGAAATGAACCCCACAAGGGAAGTCGCTGAGTTAAGAACAAGCCCATTGGTGGCGATATCCTGCAGACTATACGCTTTCGAGGTGCCGTAGGAAGCACCATCAATGGTGATGTTGCCGGCGGAGAAGTTAATGGTCTCGTTGGCGCCATAGATCATATCCGAGGCATTCGCCGCAAAAGTGATATACACATCTGAAGGCGATAGTTCGGAATTGCTTAGGGCAGTCATGTCAAAAGTGATTTTCATGTTTTCTCCTATGATAAGTTGCTAACGTAGCAATCAGCCGCCGACTGTGCCGCTGGGCTGAACATCGCCTGGTTACCTGGTATTAGTTCTGGGTAGACGATAGTCGCCTTGATAAGAGAAATGGTTCACACCAGCCTGTGCAGGCAACACAGTGCAATAGCGACGATTCGCACCGAGTTCATTCCAAGAGATTGTTCTTAATTACAGGGGCCGCACTCCGGCGCTGGTTCCTCGCATAAGGAGGTGCAACAAGCAAGGCCACAGCTATTGCACCACACACCCATCGGACCTGCATCGCAGATCCAATAGGAAAAAGGTGGATCAGAAACATAGACACAGGCACCTGTTTTGTCAGCCGGGCAGAACTGGGCCGCAAGCGGAGTGACTTTCAATGGAGTGAAGCCTGTACTGATCTTAAAAGCTACCCTGACTGGGACGGTTTTTCGTCCCTGCTCCACGTTATCCGTCCAGGTAGACCCGTCTTCGAACAAGACCTCTTTCACCGCAACTTCTACCTTGTAAGCTCCGTTGAGTTGCCCATCTTTCAAAAGCTCGGTAAAAGAAACGACCGCAATATTCATGGCCTGCTTCCCATTTGTCGGCAGCTTGCCGGTCGTTGCGATTAGTGGTGTCTCGCCTTGTCTCAAGACAGCGCTTTCACCTTGCATTGTTCTCAAGTACCAGCCAAGCCTAATTGCAGATGCTGGCTTAGAGGAGATGTTGAAGAGGCGGACTTGATTAACAGTCAGTTCCTTTTTGTCTGCTGTAACTCCGAGAACAACAACCGGGCGAGAGTTATAGCCCACTCCCAGATAAGGCAAAGCTGTGAGCGAACATTCTTCGTTCGGCGGCCGCGCTTTTTTGCCGGCATCGCCTTCAACGCGATTAATGGTTGTGGCTACCGTCAATAACGGTGCCACCAGTGCTAACACAAAATACTTCACTGAAACGTGGGTTTTCATCTTAGCCTCCTTCGGATTACAAATGATTGGCCTTCTCATTGAGCAGTCATATTACCGCACAAATAGTCATACGGTAAGGTGTAAGATATCGCTCATTACGCCATCGCCGTAGGACTACCAGTTACCCAATAGCCGCGGCACAGATCGTGCGGCGGCTTGCTGCCGCGGGAGGTAATGGCTTCGGAAGCCGCGCCGCACGAATTCCTAAGTTGTTAGGCGCTATTGCCCATACGGAATGAGTCTGGCGCTTGATTATGCATAATTATCTTTCTTCATTCATCCCCTTCATCTGAGAATTCCGATACTGCGCCGGTTAATGCTCCCCCGACTAAGTATGTGATGAAAAGTCCTATAGCTGCTATGTAAGGTTTCTCTATTGGTGAGCCGAGCAAGACACCTACAACAATACCTCCGATGGCGCTACCTACGAGAAAGCAAATTGTACTATTTGCAACTGATATTAGTCTTGGCCGGGTAAACGCAGCACCAGTCGCACCAGCAATGCAAAACCCAAACATGTACCAGGGATAAAAGTAAAAGAATGAGAATGATGAGTCACCGCGTGTCTCTAGTAGAAGGCCAAGCATTGATACCGAGATAAAACCTCCGATTAGAAATCCCAAGCCATAACCTATGGCAATAAGCGTTGCTGAGCGTCGGCGGATACTTCTATGAGCAAGGATTGCTCCACCAATGGTTCCAGCGATACCCATCCCCATGATGGATGGGACCAGCTTCCAAGGTAGGAGGAACAGACAATGGGCAACACCTCCGATGCCAAAGCCCATAGCAACATATAGGGAAGGATTTGAGTTTTTGTTGAGCAAGAACCAATGATTCATATGAAACATACCACTTGAGTTATTTCGTGCGCTTTGGCGAACGCTGCGTCTAACGCTGGCGATCACGCGGCGCGCCTTTTGCGCTCGCGTGCCTCGCCTCAGTTAGGTCGCGCCGTCCGAACTGGACACTACGTCATTGAATCGTTCGTAGCGCTCGTTCAAATACTTCCAGTTTGGACCCTGAAGCGGAAAATGCCTTTCGCTCCATTCATCCATGCGTTCCTCGCGAGCCTCGAATACTAGGAGAGCACAAGCAAGGTCTTTAATGTTCGTGATTTTGGCTAGACCGTCTGTGTCTATGAATGAGACCAGGAATGAATCGACCTTGAATGGTGGCCAACCTTGCCTCTTGGCATAGGAAGCAGCCGTCTCTCGGAGCATCTCTGTCTGGTCGAATGGTGGTTGATTGTGGTGTTGCCTAATAAGGTTTGCGAGCCGTATTTCGTCGTAGCAGCGAAATGCTCTGTCAATTCGTCTCCTGATCGTGTTTCGAGCGAGTCTAACACTCTGGTGCAAACTCAGAATGATGGCGATACCCAGTGCAAGGAAGAGATTCCTGCGCGAAACGGCGATCAAGCCGAAGGCGATGGACGCCAGACCCAGCAACATCGTGATAGTCGGCAGCAACGTGACGCTGAAAATAGTCGGTCTCAAGACGATGGGATAGCTCAGAGATCGTGCTCTCCACCAGAGTACTATGCATCCGATGGCGGTTAGTGCGAGTCCAGCAATCAATATCGGTCTCTCTCCTTCCTGCCCGCGTATCGAACTTCGCGCTCTCGCGAGACCTAACATGGTTTCAATTAGATCGGACGGAACTTCAAGGCATATACGTCTATATGCAGGCATATGTATCTATATGCATCTTGAATTCGATCTTGCAGCTCCAATTAGCGCGCGCCTATATCCCAGCTCCACAACCGTGTCTTCCGATTCCACTCTCTCTCATTGGGTCTCGAGGCGCGATCAACCGCATTCAATCGTGCGCAATCTTACGCCCGCGACGATCACATCATCAAGGTGAGTGCAGTCATCATCTTCTTGTTTCAATGACGGATCACCGCCAACGCTCGAGACTTGATGATTCGAAGCTGGGACGGTCGGCCTTTGTTGACTGCGCTTGATTGATTGATCGCTCACCCGACGCCAGCGCTTGCACGCTACACACGTGACGTGACATTCTCCTAACCGCGCGCTTGAGGACCGAAAGGCTCGAAGGCGAGCAGCGAACCTTAACCCAAACAAAAAGGAGCCGCGAAAATCCATATGCAAGCAAAGACAGCAGCAGTTCGCGACGTAGTTTCAGCCGAAGAGTGGCAAGCGCGAGTCGATCTGGCCGCCGCCTATAGGCTCGCGGCGCTCTATGAATGGGATGATCTGATCTTTACTCACATCTCCGCGAGAGTCCCCGGACCCGAGCATCACTTTTTGATCAATCCCTACGGACTGATGTTCGATGAGATCACCGCGTCGAGTCTCGTTAAAGTCGGGCTGGACGGCAACAAGGTGATGGATAGCTCGTACGACATCAATCCCGCCGGCTTCACGATTCATAGCGCGATTCACGCGGCTCGCGAAGACGCGATGTGCGTGATGCATCTGCATACGCGTCACGGCGTGGCCATCTCCGCGAAGAAGCACGGGCTGCTGCCGATCTCGCAGCAGTCGTTGTTCGCGCTCGCTTCGATTGCGTATCACAACTACGAAGGGCTCGCGCTCAACGACGCCGAGAAGCCGCGACTGGTCAGCGACCTTGGCGACAAGAACAATTTGATCCTCCGAAACCATGGATTGCTCACGATCGGGGCAAACGCAGCCGAGGCGTTTCTGGCGATGTATAACCTGGAACGGTCGTGCGAGATTCAGTTGGTGGCCGAAGCGGGCGGCGCGGAGTTGGTCTCGATAGCGAAGCCCATTCTCGACGGCATAACGGCCCAGGTTGATGTTGTTACGAAAGGCCTGGGAGGCAATATCGTTTGGCCGGCGTTGTTGCGCAAGCTGGATAAGATCGATTCTTCCTATCGCGATTGACTTTCAGAGTTCGTAGTCCGGCCTTCGGAGTCTGTCGGAAAAATAGTTTTTCTCTGCGTAATCTCAGCGGGCTCTGCGTCTCTGCGGTGAATTTGCCCGAAAAACCAGCTCACCGCAGAGGCGCCGAGAACGCAGAGAACGCGCAGAGTTCTTTTCCCGACAGGCCGGACTGAGAACAAGACCGTTCGACCTTCGAAGATGCCTAAGCGCAAGACCGCAACCTGCCTTTCACTAATCATCGCGCTATTGATGTTGTTTCCCTTGGCGCGGCCCTCCGCTCAGCGCCAGCCAAACATCATATTCATCTACGCCGACGACATGGGCTACGGTGACCTTGGTTGTTACGGAGCCAAAGCGTTCCGGACTCCCAATCTCGATCGCATGGCCGCTGAAGGTTTGAAACTCACCAGCTTCTATTCCGTTTCGCCGATCTGCACGCCATCGAGGGCCGCGTTGATGACCGGACGCTACGCAGCCCGGATGGGAATCGAGCAGATGCAGTTGACGAATGTTCTTTTTCCAAAGGATCAGACGGGCTTGCCTCAGTCGGAGACAACAATCGCGCGAGCCGTGAAGGATCGAGGCTACGCGACCGCTTGCATTGGCAAATGGCACCTTGGGAATGTGAAGCCGCATCGCGCGATCGATCACGGCTTTGAATACTATTTTGGAATTCCGTACAGCAACGACATGACTCCGACGCCGCTCGTGCGAAACGATAAGGTCGTCGAGGAACCCGCGAATCAGGATACGTTGACGCGGCGTTACACTGAAGAGGCGATCGGTTTCATCGAACGCGAAAAGGCGAAGCCGTTCTTTCTTTATCTCGCGCACAACATGCCGCACATCCCGTTGCACGCATCCGAGCGGTTTAAGGGTAAGTCCGCGGGCGGGCTCTACGGCGACGTGATCGAAGAGTTGGATTGGAGCGTGGGGGAAATACTGAGTGCGCTAAGGCGGATGGGTCTTGATCGCGAGACGATTGTCTTTTTCTCCAGTGACAATGGTCCGTGGTATCAAGGCAGCGCGGGTCCGCTTCGAGGTCGCAAGGGGTGGACTTATGACGGCGGCGTGCGCGAGCCGGGCATCGTGCGTTGGCCGGGACGAATTCGGGCCGGCAGAGTTTCGGATGAACCGGTTTCGACGATTGACTTCTTTCCGACCGCGCTGAGACTCGCCGGTGGAGAGAACACGGCGACGCAGACCCATCAACCACTGGACGGCAAAGACATCTCGGCGTTTCTGTTCGAACGCGAAGCGAAAGGCCCTGACAATTTGTATCTGTTCTTTGATGGACCATATCTTCAGACAGCGCGAGCGGGGCGCTGGAAGTTTCACGCCGCGCGGTGGAACATTCCTCGATACACCGCTGCTTCGCGACAACAGAGGAATATTTTATTGGCGGCGCCGGAGCTCTACGATATGACGATTGATATCGGCGAAAGCTACGATGTTGCGGCCGCGCACCCCGATGTTGTCAGCTCTCTTAGAGCGCGGATCATTGCGGCGTTGAAAACTTTTCCGAAAGAGATACAGGAAGCGAACACAGAATTGCTGGAGGCGAGGTGAAGACTAAATGATTCGCAAACTTCGTCGATCGAGATATGCGATGTTCCTGCTCGGCTCATTGGCGGTGTCGTGCAGCACGGTCTTCGCGCAAGAGGAACCTTCATCCGAGCGGCCGGCGTTTCGCGGGGGGACTCAACCAGGTCAAAGATGCCGGCAAGCCTCATCCCGTGCGAAACGATGTCGCGCAACCGGGAGAAGAGATCGTCACGCTGCGCTACTTCAAAATAAAGAAGGGCAGCTTCGACGACTTCCTTAAGGTCAGCGTCGACGGAGTGTGGCCTTACTTCGAGAAGCTTGGAAGCCGGGTGATCGGAATGTGGAAAGTGATCACGCCTGAAGGTCTCGACGGGTCTCCTCCCGCGGCGAGCAAAGACTACGAGGAGGTTTATCTCTCAACGCGGTACGCGAGCGTGGATCATTGGAAAGCGTCTCGCGACGCGGTGCAGCATGGCGGCAACGGCCCGGATTGGGTGAAGTGCAAAGCCGCGCTCGATCGCCGGAACGCACTGACGGTCGCGACCAACGTGATCTTTCTCAAAGGCCAGATGGCGCCGGGCGGTCCTTATTTCATGCCCGGGCTTGACGAAACATACGACAGGAAGCCGCCCAGATAATTCACTCGTGCGGAACGGCCGAGGGCTCAACTCTCCTCACCCAAACTTTGCGGCGAAGGACACGCCAAAGCAGCCAGCACGGCAATCCCGCGAACAAGCCGATCGGTATGATTATTATCACCGCCTGAATGATGAACAGAATGATTGAGGCTGCCAAATCCACCGCATCACCAACGGTGCGCTTCAGGGTTACACCAAAGCTTCCGGTCGTTGCGGCGACTATAGGCTGGGGCATCTGCAGTGTAGTCGTGATGGTCGAAAGCGCCGCTTGATTCTCGAGGAAACGCCGGCGGCCTTCGAGGCGTTCGATCTCCGTTCGAACATCCGCCAATTGGCTCTGCACGTCGAGCGCATCCTGAACCTTGCGGGCCTGTTTCATTATTTCGAGGAACTGCGCTTCCAGGGCTTTCTTTGTGCGCAACCGCGCTTCAAGGTCGAGATATTCTTCGGAAACGTCCTGCCCGCTGATCTTCTCGGAGATCACTCGTTCGCCGGCGCCGCGAATCTCTTCGAGCGCTGAAGCGAATTGTGAAGCAGGAACCCGCGCGATGACCGTTACAGTTTGAGAAGGCTTTGCTCCGGCCTCGACGCGGTTTTGCGTGAACTCGGAATTGACAACAAATCCACCGTGCGATTCAGCAACAGCGGTGATTTTTCGAAGCCCATCGGTCGGCGATCCGGTTTCGAGCGTGAGATCACCATTCCGGATGATCTTACGATCAGCCGCCAATGTCGACGCCTGAACAATCGCGGACTGGGAGAGCGTTGTGTCTTCGGATGGCGCCCTCCCACCAATGTTGGTCATGACTGCTCCCGATAGCGCGGATTTGGCAGCCAGCGACTGCGGTTGCCTGGCGGCATCACCCGAGGGAGTCTTCGTGGCAGGCGGAGACACGCTTTGAGGTTTCTCTCGGTCACACCCGGTAATTGTGAGCACCGTTGCAACAATCATTAACATTACAATATTTCGCATAGCCCACCTCCTTGTCACAGTAGAACAGCGACCGGCTTTGAAAGTTCCAATGTCTCTCGGAGGACGAACGCAGATGAAATGGATTAGTTGTCACAAAAAAGACGCGGGGGCTCAATTAGAACCCCCGCTAGTGAGACGATGAACAGGCATCGGACTTACGGCTTCTCGACTATGTCTGCCTTCAAACCGCTGATCGCCGTTGCCACTTCCTTTTGCAAATTCTCAGGCACCTTAAACTTGGTCAACGTAGCGACAAGGTGCTTCACCGCAATGTTCCAGTCTTCTTCGGTGATGCCCAGACCTTTGTGCGCCGTCTTCATATCGCGGCCGATGTAAACGCAGGGTCCGCCGGTCGCCGCGCAGAGTTGATCTAGCACCAACTGTCGAATCCTCATCTTCGAGTTGTCGCTGGCTCCGGTGAAGAAGCGGCCAAGAGTCTTGTCGGTGGCAAGACGAGTGATGAAATCATCCGTCACCGCCGCAAGAGCATCGTATCCGCCGAGCTGCTTGTATAACGAATTGCCGCTTTGGGCAGAGACGCCCGGGGCAAGGCCCACACAAGACAAAAACAACGCCAGAGCTACCGTAACGCCCACAATGTGATTCTTCTTCACGAGTTCTCCTCCTATTAGTAATGACCGGTATCGGCTCAGGAAAGCGTCGAGCCGATGGTGACTACGTTTGAGTGAGCTTGATCGGATTGACTTAATCGAGGAGGGGCGCGAGATGTGGACTACCGCTCGCACCCCCCCCGGTTTTGAGCCTCTCGGCCCCCGGGCGAGGGCCGTATTGGGCAGGGTTTGAGGCTCAAAAGCCCCGACACGTGGAGGGGATGGTCTCCTAGCCAGGGCACCCCTTGGCTGGCCAGGAAGGGAGCCAGCCACACCGGCGGTTGGTTGCTTGAGCGGAGGGTGACCGCCGTGTATTAAGTCCAAATCGTTTCATCCCGTGATTCTGTGGATATCGCCCGATGTTCTCTGACGATATTCCCTCCTGATAATCAATGACGGAATACAGGGCTCATTTCATTCACTTTATTTTAAGATCGAGAACAGACCAGTACATTTTTTTCGACCATCAGCCAACATGGGGAATGAGCCAGAAGGAGGTTGCTTTGTCAGGACCTAAACATATTCACCGGTGGGGAACCAGTGACCCGAAACGCGCAACACTAGCGCTCGCATTCTGCTGGGCCAACCCGGCAGATTGCAAGCTCGCGACGACTGTCGATAAAACCGGCCGAGTGGGCGTCGACCGATTCTTCATTTCAACGCCGCTGGCTAATTGTCTCGCCACTCCGGAATACGGCCGGGAGTCCACGGCGCGCCGGCGGCTTCCATTGCCTTTTCGAGCCTCGCAAGATCGCCTTCGATCAAAGCTCGAAGCCGCGCCAGCACTTGCTCGAACTCTCGCGCGGCGGCCCCATACTGGTCGCGCTGTGTTTGCGTTGGAGCGGCAGTCGACATTCGTTGATCTGAGACAATTCGCCCGACTCGTTCAAGGATTGAAGGCGGCAACGTCTCCTGGCGAGCACGCAGAGCGTTATCGCCGCGCAGAGCCCGAAGGATGTCGTTTGTTTGCTTGTCGAGCGCGCCGGCATCATCGGTCAGCTTTGCTTCAGCGGCGGGAGTTTCATGAAGCGCGCGCTTGATCTGACCGAGGCGCGTCTTGAGCTGATTGGCGGTCTCTAGTGCTCCGGAGACTGCGCGCTGCAATCGCGCGACCTTCTGCTGAAACTCGACAAGCGACGCTCGATCAGCCGCAGGCATTGAGCTTTGACCTTCGACGAACACGCTGAACTCTTGTGGCGACGACAGCGGCGTAGTCACGCCATTAACTCGTCTGGACATCGAAACCGAATACTTGCCGGGCATGACCAAAGGGCCGCCGGGCGGTTCGGCAAACGGGTCCTCGTCCGCATCCGGCGGGCGAACTGGCGCAAGTGTCGGCGCGGGATAACGCAGATCCCAACTCACGCGATTAACGCCAGTGGTCAGCGGCGCATTCAATCTGCGCACGATTCGTCCAGCCGAGTCCGTAACAGTGAAGATCATCGCGGGCGCCTCTTCTTCTTCTTCGGAACTCAACTCCGAGAGCGAAGGGTAGGGAAGCGGCGAGTTTTTTCGCTCGGCTTCCTTCTCGGCTTCCTGGCGTTTTTGCTTTCGAGTCTTGGGCGCCTCCTTCAAATAGTAAGTAAAGGTCGCGCCGTACGGTGGATTATCCGCGGTGTAGAAAGATTCTCCCTGAAAAGATTTTCCTCTCCCGCCAAGCGGTTGTGACTGGATGTACATCATCGAGTCCTTGATTGGGAACAGAGCAGCTTCCTGCGACAGCGTCTCGCTCTTAAGCGTACGGAGCGGCGCGTAGTTGTCGAGCACGTAGAGGCTGCGGCCGAACGTGGCAACAACGAGATCATTCTCGCGTTTCTGAATCGCCAGATCACGCACTGAAATCGTAGGCAGCCCGCCCTTGAGCTGAATCCATTTCTTGCCGCCGTCGATCGTGAAGAACAATCCGAATTCAGTGCCGACAAACAGCAGCTCCGGTTTCACGTGGTCTTCGGCAATCGCCAGCACCGGCCCGTTCGCTGGAAGATTACTCTTAAGCGAGACCCACGATTTCCCACGATCCGTGCTCTTCAATAAGTAAGGCGCGAAGTCGCCGCGCTTGTGATTCTCAAACGCCGCGTACACTGTGTCGGCGTCGTGTTGTGAAGCGATCACGCGGCTTACATAGGTCATCTCGGGAACGCCCGGGAAACTGTCGATCTTGCGCCAGTTCTTTCCCGCATCCTCGGTCACCTGAATCAAGCCGTCATCGGTGCCCGCGTAAATCAGTCCTTCCTTCTTTGGCGATTCCGCAAGCGCCGACGCGTTGCCGAACGGATCCGTCGAAGCATGTTTCGCTACCGCATCGGGGCCCCAAATCTTACCCATCACCGGCAGCTTGTTTCGATCCAGCCCGCGAGATAGTTGAGGACTAATCAACTTCCACGAATCACCGCGATCATCGCTGCGGAATAATTTGTCGGCAGCAAAGTAGAGCCGAGTATGCGAATGAGGGCTAATGATGAAAGGCGAGTCCCAGTTGAATCGATAACCTTCTTCGCCGGATTTTTCAGTAGGCTGAATTCCCATGCGCTCGCCTGTGCGTTTGTCGAATCGAACGATCGTGCCATATTGCAGCTCGGCGTAAATCGTATTCGGATCCTCGGGATCGACTTGCGTTCGGAATCCATCTCCGCCCTGTGTCACAAACCAGTCGGAATTCACGATGCCCGAAGCGCTGCGCGTGTGAGCTGGGCCGCCAACGCTGTAATTGTCCTGCATGCCTCCGTAGACGTTGTAGAACGGCGCCGAATTGTCGGTAGTGACGTCATAGAATTGGCCGACGGGCATGTTGGATTTGAAGTCCCAGTTCGTTCCTCGATCGAAACTCTCGTAGACGCCTCCATCGCAGCCGACCAGATAGTGGCGTGTGTCGCCGGGATCGATCCAGATCACGTGATTATCGACGTGCTTTGATTTTTCGCCGAGCCTGCGAAGCGTTCGGCCCGCATCATCGGACACCATGACGAAGACACTCATGACGTAGATGCGATCCACATCTTTCGGGTCGGCGAAAATCTGCGCGTAATACATCGCGGTTGTGTCGAACTCATTGCGCCGCTCCCAGCTTCCGCCGCGATCGGTTGATCTGAATATTCCGCCGCGCCTGTCGGCCGCTTCGATAGTCGCGTAAATCACATTCGTATCGACCGGTGAAATCGCGAGCCCGATTCGCCCCATATCGACGTTTGGAAGTCCGGCTCGCAACTTGTTCCATGTCGCGCCGGCATCAGTCGATTTGTAGATCGCGCTCTCAGGACCGCCGTCGATAAAAGTCCAAACGTGGCGTCGCCGTTGATATGACGCCGCATACAGAGTGTCGGGATTGTTGGCGTCGATAACGACATCGGTGACTCCGGTGTTCTCGCTTATAGAGAGAACGTTCTTCCACGACTTCCCGCCGTCTGTTGTTTTGAATAAGCCGCGATCGCCGCCCGCCGACCACAGCGGACCCTGCGCCGCGACATAGACGTGATCCGAATTGCGTGGATCGATCACGATTCGTCCGACGTGCTCAGACGTTTTCAATCCGACATTCTTCCAGCTTCGGCCGCCGTCGTCCGATCGATACACGCCGTCGCCGTAGGACACGCTGCGCTGGCTGTTGTTTTCGCCGCTGCCGACCCAAACCGTGAATGGGTTCTTCGGATCAATCGTGATGGTCCCGATTGAATACGACGCTTCATTGTCGAAGATCGGAGCCCAGGTCGTTCCGGAGTTTGTTGTTTTCCATACGCCGCCCGAAGCGACGCCGACGTAATATCGTGAATGATCCGTTGGATCTACGGCGATGCTGCACACGCGGCCTGAAGTAAAAGCCGGGCCGATCGAGCGCAGCTTTAGCCCGTTGAAGGTGGGCGACGACATCGGGTCAGCGGGACGCCGCGGTTCTTCTTTCTTCGGTTCTTCCTTTGGTTTCGATGATGCTTCTTGTGCGGGCTTGTCCTGATCGGCTCGAGAATCCTTTGGAGTTTCGCGCTGGGCCTGTGTTGAAAAGGCAAACAGCGAACCAGGAATCAATCCGGCGATTAGACCGGTGGAAAGAAGAATGCGGGTGAGTCTCACAACCATCCTCCTTCGCGCGTCATAAAAAATGCGCGAGAGCAATAGGGGCACACAAAAGAATTGAACTATTGAAAGGCTGCCTCTGGCCGGGAGGCAGCCTGTTACAGATTCAGCGTATCGCGAAAGTGCGCGACTTTAGCCCGCGCAGTTTCGCCGCATAACATTAGGGCAATCGTTCGAACGTGAACTCGACGCCGGGATTTGCGGCTGGCTTGACGGTTAGCGTCTTGCCGTCCAGCTTGAACTCCCACTTCGTTGTTGTTCCCATCGAACCTGGACTCGCCTGCGCGAGCTGTTGAAGAACGATCACGTTTCCCTGAATCTCAAACGTTCCGCAGGTGGCGGCTATGCCCTGATAAGCGGCCATGATCTTCTTCGCGCGCTCCTCCTGAGGCTCGCTTTGTTCCCATGTAGCGCGTCCCACGCTCGCTTTTACAAACGCCATATGTTTGCCGTGAACAACGATCATGCCTTTTGCTTCAGCGTCGGTTTGTCCGCCGCCCTGAAATTTCAGGCCGACAAATCTATACGCGCCGTCGAGTTTCGGATCGGCTGCCAACGCGGTTGCCGCCCAGAGAAGTGTGATTGCAAGAACGAGTAATACTTTGAGCTTCATTTAATAATTCCTCCGTTGTTGTGTTTCTGAGAGCCGGCGCCATCCCCAGCCCAAATCGAGTTCGGTATGATACCGTCACGCTCGCGGCGATATCAAGGAGAGCGATGGACCAAGGATTGGGCGGATGCGGCGGATTTACACGGATCTGATCTGTGTGAATCCGTCTTGTCAGTGTGATCCGCGGTCCATTCCGCTAGAATGTCGGCTATGACAAGAGAGACAGTCGTGATATTTGTCGACGATATGTTCTTCACCGCGAAGATCAACGCCGCAGCCTCGGAGTGCGGACGTCAAATCGAGCGAATCAAGACGCGGGAGCAACTTGAGGGGCTCGCGGCAAATCCGCCGTCGCTTGTGATGATCGATCTCAACTCTGATCGGTTCGATCCGTTGGAGACCATCGCGTTCTTCAAATCGCGCGCGGAGTTGAGCGCAGTGCCGATCGTCAGTTTCGTCTCGCACGTTCAGACCGAGCTTATTCGGGCGGCTCATGCGGCAGGCTGCGACTACGTGCTGCCACGGTCAGCGTTCACGCAGATGATGAATGAGATTGTTGCAGGGAACTTATCTCGCCTTCAGCCAAAGTAGTAATGGCTGGAGACTCTGTGAAACAGGCGACACCGTCTGTTACGCCAACGCGGATTTTGTGGATGCAGTGACCGGACCATAGAACTCGGGGCGGCGATCCGCGAGGCGATCAATCTCGTACGATCCTGACACGTTCACGATCTTGTTCTTGTTCGCTTCCGTCAGATCAATTTCGACAACGAGCATTTCTTCATCTTCGCGAGAGGCTTCCGCGATTGTGTCGCCGTTGAAGTCGACGACTTTGCTTCGGCCGATGAACTGCCAGCCGCGCTCGATGCCAACACGATTCACCGCGGCGAAGTTCACGTGATTCTCGCAAGCTCGCGCGTTGATGATGAACTCGGCTGTCCGCCACGCGCCTGTAGGCCAGTTGGTCGGAAGAATTATCAACTCGGCGCCAAGAAGCTTCAGCGCGCGCGCGGCTTCGGGGAAGCTTGCGTCATAGCAGATGTTCACGCCGATTCGCCCAAATGGAAGTTCGAGGATTTCGAACGGCCTGTCACCAGGCGTCAAAAATCGATCGACTCCGAGGAACGGAAGATGCACCTTGCGATAACCGCCGATGACTCCTCTGGGGCCAACCACCATTGCAGCGTTGTAGTAATTCGCGCCGTCCTTTTCGATGAACCCGATCACCGCATGAATTCCCGTGTCTCGACAGGCTTCGGCAAACGCGTCAGACGACGGTCCGTCGATCCGCTCAGCGAAGGGACTAGCCTCTTCGATCGATTCAAAGCAATAGCCAGTCAGCGCGCATTCGGGAAAGATCGCCAATTGCGCGCCCGCTTCGGCTGCTGCACGAAGGCGGCCGATGATCTTCTCGCGATTAGGATTAACATCGCCGATCGCAACGTCCATTTGTACGCATGCTATTTTTGTTTGAGCCATTAGCCCCTCGTTGCGAGTGTATGAACCACTGCCAACTGCGTACTGCCTGCTGCCAACTGTTTTCTGCAAACTGCAAACTGTTTTCTGGCGGAGGCGTGTGGGAATCGAACCCACCCAGGCCGCCTCTCGGCGACCCGCAACGGGTTTGAAGCCCGCGAGAACCACCAGGCCCCCTGCGCCTCCCGCCGCCTGTGAAACTAGCAAGTCGATTAACGATGGCGCAAGGAGCGGTCATTTTCCATTCTTCATTTTCAATCTTTCATTTGCCATTTTTCATCGGCCCTAATGACCAATGACCAATGACCAATGACTAATGACTAATGACCAATGACCGATTATGACCAATGACAAATGGAAAATGGAAAATATGAGGACTAACGGCTCGTCTTCTTTTGCACCCTCCGAAGGAACCGTTCCATCTCAACCGCAGCGCGGACGTGGGTTCCTTCACCGATCTTCTCGAAGCCATCGTGAGCCTCGACCGTAAACTTGATTGTATTCTCGCGCACCTCGATGACCTCGGCGCGAGTCGTCACCTTCGCGCCGACGGGAGTCGCCGCAAGGTGCTTGACGTTGACTACGACTCCAACCGTAATCCAACCTTCGGGCAAGTATGCTTGAATTGACGCCGCCGCGGTGTTTTCCATTTGATAGATCATGATCGGCGTGCCGAAGACTTCCGGCATCTGCTCGTGAAAGTGCGCGACTGTCATGTCTCTGGTCACTTCGATTTCCTGTGTAGCCGCCGCTCCGATCGGTATGTTAGCCGTTCCGTTCATCCTCACCTCGCTCGCTGGTCTAATTTCAAAGAGCGTCATTCTAGCTTGGTGGAAATCAAAAAGAAACGTGACGACTGACAACACTGGTGTTGTATCGAAGCGACACTCGACAGTTTGCTTAATTCACAACGCGCGCCTTTTGCTGGAAAACTCGTGCTCGCGGGAGCTCGGCTTGCTGGCACAGTCATTGCCGAAGTACTGTTCGTAGTTGCACACCTGATGACGAAGGCGGACCACCTTTGAAACGACAGACAACGCTCAAACGAGCGGTTTCCACGAGCGGACACGGGCTGCATACGGGTGAGCCCTCACGCATCACGCTCAATCCGGCACCGGCGTATACCGGTTATGTTTTTCGGCGCACGGATCTGAACAACTTCGAGATTCCCGCCGCGCCGCAATACGTAGCGCGCGTCAGCTACGCAACGACGCTGATGCGGCAGGGCGTCATGATTTCGACGGTCGAGCATCTGCTAGCCGCGCTCGCGGGAAGTCAGATCGATAACTGCATAATCGATGTTGATTCACTCGAGGTCCCGATTGTTGATGGCAGCGCCGAGCCGTTCATCGATCTAATCGAAGAGTCGGGAGTCGCCGAACTCGAAGCGCCGCGCCAGTTCCTGCGCGTTTTGAAGCACGTTGAAGTGGCGCAAGGCGATCGACGGATGAGCATCGAGCCCGCTGAAGTTTTTTCTATATCGTGTCTGATTGAGTTTCCACACCCTATGGTCGGCTCGCAGCGCCGGGACATCGAACTGAGCAATGGGCAGTTCGCAAAACAAGTTGCGCCGGCGCGCACCTTTGGTTTTCTGGATGAGGTCGAAGCGCTGCGCAACCTCGGGCTCGCGCGTGGAGGATCGCTCGAGAATGCGATCGTGTTGACTCCCGAAGGCGGCATCCTGAATCGTGAAGGGCTCAGGTTCACCGATGAGTTTGTGCGTCACAAGATAATGGACATCATCGGCGACCTCGCTCTGTTTGGAATGCCGGTGCTCGGACGCGTCAATGCCGAGCGCACCGGGCACGGGGTTCATACCGCGCTCGTCTCGCGCGTGCTCCGGGATGATTCAGCCTGGGAGATCATGGATTCGTAACCATCGCTGAAGGCACTTTCCACGCGCACCACTCTACACTCACAAATCGATCTTGAACCTGCCGCAAAGTCTGTCGAGCCTTCTTGGGTCTGTGTTAACATCCCACAACTAAGACTAGAGTAGAGAGCGTTGGGATGGATAGATTCAAAATCACAGGCGGGCGGCCACTGGAAGGCCGGGTCGGAATTAGCGGCGCGAAGAACTCTGCATTGCCCTGCATGGCTGCGGCGCTGCTGACACCTGAGACGGTCACTCTGCACAATCTTCCCTACGTTCGAGACATCATCACCATGCGCCGGCTGCTCGAGGATCTCGGATGCGAGATCCTGATGCCTGAGCTGAGAACGTTGAAGATTTCTGGCGCTAAGGTTGAAGTATTCGAAGCGCCTTATGAGTTGGTCAAAACAATGCGCGCGTCGGTGCTCGCGCTGGGCCCGTTGCTAGCGCGATTTGGTGAAGCGCGTGTTTCGCTTCCGGGTGGATGCGCAATCGGACAACGTCCCATTGACTTGCATCTGTCGGGTTTCGAGAAGCTCGGCGCAAACGTAGGTATTGAAGGCGGCGACATCGTGGCGCGCTCGAAGCGGCTTCAGGGACGCGACATCTATTTCGACAAGGTGACAGTCACCGGAACCGAGAACCTGATGATGGCGGGCGCGCTTGCGGATGGGGTGACCACGCTCAACAACGCGGCGCGCGAGCCTGAGATCGTGGACCTTGCGGAGTTGTTGAACAAGATGGGTGCGCGAATTGAAGGTGCAGGCCGGAGCACAATTCGCATTGAGGGCGTCGAAGAACTGGGCGGCGCGGAGCACACGATCATTGCCGATCGAATCGAAACCGGGACGTTTGCGGTTGCCGCCGCAATCACCGGAGGAGAACTCGAAATCATCAATTGCGATCCGAAGTCGATTTCGGCTTTGCTGGACAAGCTCGAGGAAACGGGCGCGAGGATTGAACGTCCCAACGCGTTTTCGCTTCGCGTAAAAGCGGCGGATCATGTCCGGTCTTCCGATGTCACGACGCTTCCTCATCCGGGCTTCCCGACTGACATGCAGGCGCAGTACATGGCGCTGATGACGCTTGCCGATGGCATCTCGGTGATCACTGAGACGATATTTGAGAATCGATTTATGCACGCGTCGGAGCTTTTACGAATGGGTGCGCGAATCCGGTTGAACGGACGCCAGGCAGTTGTTGAAGGCAACGGCGGATTGATGGGCGCGCGCGTGCAGGCATCGGACCTGCGAGCGTCGGCATCGCTGGTGTTGGCGGGGCTTGCCGCTCAAGGCGAGACAATTATCGATCGGGTTTATCACATCGATCGTGGCTATGAGAAGATCGAAGAAAAGCTTCGATCAGTTGGAGCAGACATCGAGAGGGAAAGGGAATAATGAGTGAATCGTGAAACGTGAAACGTGAAACGTGATGCGTGAAACGTGATGCGTGATTGGTACCGTTGCTCCAGTCACGGATCACGTTTCACGGATCACGTTTCACGGATCACGCTTCACGTTTCTTTTATATTTGACTCGATTGCGATGGTTGGTTGATAATTGCCTCACAGATAAAGACTATGGAAAACATTGAACAGAGTTGCATCTTTTGTAGCATCATAGCCGGAGACGTGCCCGGCGAGGTTGTCTATCACGACGACCAGGTGGTCGCGATCAAAGATGCGAATCCCCAGGCGCCCGTGCACGTGCTGCTGATTCCGCGCGAGCACAATCTCGAATCACTTAACGACGCTTCGAAGTTGGATGTGTCGCTTTTGGGACACTTGCTGTACACCGCGGCGAAAGTTGCGAATCAGATGGACATCGCCGAAAGTGGCTATCGAGTGGTGATCAACAACGCCGAGGCTGCGGGCCAGAGTGTTCCGCATCTTCACGTTCACGTTCTGGGCGGCCGCCACCTTGCGTGGCCTCCTGGGTGATCGCCCGGCAGCACGAGGCGTTGCGGCCTTGCCTCGCAGTCATCTGAAGCAGACTTCTTCTACAATCACGTTCCTGCCATTCGTAATTAGTCACTTTGGAAGAACGATCTCAACGTGTTCTATTTTGTCTCCGCGTGCGATTCGGTTAACCACATCCATGCCCTCGACCACCTGGCCGAAAATAGTGTAGCCGCCATCCAGATGGGGCTGAGGCGAGTGAGTGATAAAGAACTGACTGCCCCCAGTATCTTTGCCCGAGAGCGCCATGCCAACGGTTCCCGTTTCGTATCGCCGGAGGTTGATCTCGTCGCGAATCTGGTAGCCCGGGCCGCCGTTCTGATCTCCGCGCGGATCGCCGGTTTGAATCACGAAATTCGGAACCACCCGCACGAATGAAAGCCCATCGTAGAATCCGTTCTTCGCAAGGGTCATAAAATTATCGACGGTCATCGGTGCATCGGCGGCAAGCAATTCAATGCGAATCGTCCCCTTTCTGGTGTGAATCACCGCAGCCGGATTTGTTCGAATCTCGCTGAGCTGCGCGATGCGGTGCCAGTACGCTCGATCGTGGCCGGTTTCTACCTTGCCGATTTGAAGTCTATCTGTAGTCACCTCGGTCGATGGTATGCGCGACAGCTCGGCGGCCTTCAATCGAACGACGTAGTCTGAGTCGCGGCTCGGGTCGGACAGGACTTGAATGTTCATCGGGTGCTTCAGCTTGTCGGCGGCTTCCACTATCGCGATCCGCGCGTCATTGACCTTATCCGCGCGAGCCGCTTTGTATGCGTCATAGATCGCTGAGATAACCGGTTCAGACGAATCATTCAGTGCGCCGATCAACTCCGCCGCGGTTGCGCGCACGAAGACATCCGGGTTTTTCAGATGGGACAGCAGGATATCGCGGAGCCCTTCGACCTTTGCGGTTGCCAACGAATTCAAAATGGCGGGCAGTGCGCGCGCGTCCGGCCTTCCTGAAGTCTTGCCCGCGAGCAGATCGAGTAGCGTTGCCTTAGCGCGATCGCTCGTCAGTTGTCCGAGTCCCTGCGCAAAAGACGACATCGCTCGCCAATCATCCGCCGGCAAGTTCACACCCGCCGGGATGTCAAAGAAAAGCGTATCGCCAAACTTCGCGACCGCAACCTCTACTTCAGCGTGAGTGCCGAGTTTGCCGTCCGCGAACCGGAATGATTTGAGGAAGGGAAGTGCGCGGTCATCCTTGAGGTTTCCCAGCGCTGTGGCGATCAACAAAAGCAAATTCTGTTGGGAGGGCACGCCAAGTTTCTCGCGATCAAATGAACGGTAGCCGGGCAACAAGCTGTTACCAAGCGAAATGAGAGAATCGACCGCGCGCGCGTCGCCGATTACTCCAAGGGCGTTGATTGCGCCGGCGATCACGCGTTCGTCCTTGTCGGATAAGAGCTTCGATAAGGGCTCGATGGCTTGCGTGGACTTCGCGGCCCCAAGCGCCCGCGCGGCGTGAGCTCGAACCAATGGTTCCTTATCCTCCAGCAGCGGGAGCAAAGCCGGCACGGCAATCGAAATTCCGTCTCGGATTCGCGCCAGCGCGTTTGCCGCTTGCCATCTCAAGTCCGGCTCTGAACTGCGAAGCTGCGCGGCAATCGCTCCAACCGTCGAGGGTTCCTTGATTCTCAGCAATGCGCTCAGAGCCAGAGATGCGACCAGCTTCGAATCATCCGAAACTTGCGTGGCCGGCGGCGGTAATAAATTAACGATTGACTCTGTTATTCCCTTTACGCCGTAGCTGCCAAGCGCCGCGGCCGCGAATCGATTGGAAGCGATTCTTCCCAACGCTTCGCAGGCGCGGGCGCGCACCACCACCGCTCTTTCGAGATTCGGATCGAGGCGCTCCAGCAAAGCTGAAACCGCGTGTTGGTTCTGAATCTGTCCGAGCGAGAAAGCGGCGAGCGCGCGGATCTCAGGATCGCGATTCTCAGGATTCTGATTGCTTGTGAGAATGTCTATCAGTGCTGCAAGGCCCTTAGGATACGCGATACGACCCAGCGCCAGAATCGCTTTGCGTCTGGCGCCGCCGTGCGGAGGAAGCAGCGACTCCAGGAGATCATTGGTGACTGTGCGCTCGTCTTCGCACTGGATTATTCTCGGATAAAGGATGCGTTGCGTTCGGTCGCGCTTGAGCGACGGTTTGCTCGCCGGAACAGTGGTGGGAGGTAGTTGAGCCACGGTTGCCGAGGCTATTATCAAAAGGGCAAAAGCAACGCGCAGCAGATGCGTGGGCATGAGCAATAGGATAGACGGTTACGTCTGTTGTGTTCAACCGAAGGAGCAGGAGTTTGTAGCTCGGCAGTAACGGTTATGCAAGCTCGCAGGAATAGACGCTCAACAGTTATTGCGGATTCTTTCAAGGCTGGAGGACGATCATCGTTGGACAGGAAGGAGCGTCACCAATTTCTTGTCTTGAACCATTGCTAGTAATGTTGTTTGCGCAGGGCGCCGCCGGTGCAAAAACCAGCTTCCCCAGGGCCGGTTTTCACTCGCATCAACTCCGATGGCCGGTAGCAACTCAGTTTTCAACGCGCCTCTGGGATTGAAGTCGCGTCGACTACTAATGCCGCCGTCCTCTGGCTCTCGTATCCATCGGAGTCGATGCTTTTGCCCCCTTCCGGCGGCGCCCAACGCAAACAAATCTAACTGGGGAGTTCAAGTCAAACATGCTTAGGTAGTAAATCCGATTCGATATCCCAAAGATCAGCGAAGACAACTCTATGGCAATTCGGCGTTCAGTCTATCCCCAAAATAACTCGCACACAATCGGGAAAAACCCTAGGCGCGACGGAATATTGACGAAACAAAAGTCATTACTAAGGTGTGCCCCCAGAGGAGCCGATATTACGTTGCCATGGAGTGACGTCAGATACTAAACCAAATGGCCGGTTGTAATAATCAATGCACGATAATGCTTTGAGGGTAGCACATCATAACCGAGGGGACGGAGAAGAACGTCTCGCGGCTTACTCTTCGAGCGAGACCAGTCCGGCTCTGATGGCGAATCGCACCAGGCCCGGGACATCTCGGATATTCAGCCGCTGCATCAACTGCGCGCGGTGTGTTTCAACGGTCTTGATACTGATGTTTAGAATACTCGCGATGTCCTTGGTGCTATGACGTTCGGCTATCAATTGGAGGATTTCGCGCTGACGAGGAGTCAACCTGTCCAGTGAGCCGCGCTCGGCGCTCACGGTACCAGAACGCTCTTGCCTGATGTGATTCGCGACAAACGGGCTGAAGTATGTCTTTCCGCCCGCAACCGTTAGGATCGCATTCTCGAGTTCGGCCGCCGCGCCCCTCTTTACCAGATATCCGCTCGCACCCGCTGCTATCGCCTCGTGCACGTACTCTTCGCTTGCATACATTGAGAGTATGATCACGCGAATACTTGGTAATTCTTTTGAGATTCGCGCCGTGGCCTCCAAGCCGTTCAGCCCGGGCATCGCGATATCCATTAGAACAATATCGGGCCGAAGTTGCCTGGCCAAGACCAGAGCTTCACGGCCATCTTTCGCCTCAGCGATTACGGTTACCTCGGAAAGTCTTTCGACGAGCGCGCGAATGCCAGCCCTAACCAGGGTGTGATCGTCTGCGAGCAGGATGCTGATTGCCTCCATCGCAACGACTCCTCTTTTTGAGACAGCATAGCGTGTTCACACGCAAGACTGCTGAGGTTCTAAGCGAGGGGAAGCTCGCGCTCACATTGGGCGATTTTTTCTTATCGCCTGCTCTTTGGGGAGCGAAAGCTCAGTTCTTCGTCACCAGAGAATTAATGGTCTAGGAACACTCGCGAATCTTACGAGAAGCGCGCCCCCCAAACAATCAGGAAAACCCTGATACCAAATTTCTCGCCTTGCGCAGGGATTGCGCTTGGCATGCTATCAGAGAGGGAATATCGCCTCAATCTCGGTACCGGTCCCAGGATTAGACTTAATTTCCACGATCCCACCTAGCGCCGAAGCGCGTTCTCTCATTCCCTGCAAGCCCAGACTGGTTTTCGTTCCCTTCCGATCCAGCGCCTCGTGCACATCGAACCCCACACCATCGTCTTGCACCATGAGTTTCAGGCAATTCTCCTTGTGAGCCAACGTAACGGAAACCGTTCGGGCTGACGCGTGTCGCACAACGTTGGTCAATGATTCCTGAGCTATGCGAAAACACGCCGTCTCCACTTCGGATGAGAAGCGGCTCCCGAGCGCATCAACATTAAGGCAGGCGAGCAAGTCGGCGCGCGTAGTGGCGCGCTCTACGTACCAGCGCAAGGCGGCTCCAAGTCCGAGGTCGTCGAGCAAAGATGGGCGGAGGTCGAACGACAGATCGTGAACCAATTCCAGAGACTCGTCGATGATGGCCAGGCAGTCCTCCACGATGACGGCGGTGCCGCCATCCGGCTGAGACTTGGCCGTTTGAAGGCTGATTTGGATCGCCGTTAGCGCCTGTCCGATCTGATCGTGCAACTCGCGCGCGAGCCGTTTGCGTTCGGCTTCCTGCGCGTCAATCAAACGATGCGACAGCACTTGCAGTCTCGCGCGGCTCTCCTGCAACTCGTCGATCAAGTTGGCGAATTTGTTGATCGAGCAGAACGTTGGTTTGATGAATCAGACAGATTGCACCCAACTTCAGTTGGGTGGCGTCGGTGGCTTCGCATCACCGTAACCGTTTCAAACTGTTTATCCGGCGGCGGCTAGAGTGTTGAAACGGTTAAGCGTCCGCCGCGCCTTTCAAACACCTCACTGAAGTGAGGTATTAATAAATCCAGAAAGCGAAACATAAGACCAGTCTGAGTGACGCACACGAACATTGGGAATAGGCGCTCTCTGACTTGTTCGGCCCGACGAGATGCGTCCTTCGACCTGTGGTGAAATCGTGCCCGCTTTTTTGATCGATTCCATAACGACGTCAGGTTCAACGGGCCCCTCCTCGGGCTTGACCAATATCTCGGCGCCCTTGAAGTCGTAACCATCGCCGCCGCCCAGAAGATAAGCGTTAACCGCCATTGTGTACGTCTGCTGCGGTTGAATCGCTTTACCGCCGATGTCGATCTTCGTGACTCGCGAGCCCACCGGAAGCCGACCGTCATATGTGAACGCGAGTCCGGATACCTGAGGGAACCGGCCGTCTTCTTCGCCGGCCGTGCTAACGCCGTGCTCGAGCAGTTGCTTAATAAGCGCGCCGGTCACGCGCACCTTCACAAGCGTGTTCTCGAACGGGAGGATCGACAATACGTCCTTCTTGGTTAAGGCGCCCGGTCCGTAGGTCGCGTCCGATCTGATGCCTCCGCTGTTGAGCAACGCGCAATCGGCCCCCAGAGCCTGTTTGTAGACGTCGGCCAGGAAATTGCCGAGGTTGCTTTCTTCGCGCCGGACCGTCGAAGCTCGCGCATCCAGGGCGACGGATGTCTTTCCGATAACCTCGCCGAGGCTCGCGTTGAGTTGCTCTTCATACTCCGCGACTACCGCCGCGACTTCGGGATCGTCCTTGATCGCGTCAGTCACCGGGACGGCCTGAAGGTCGGATGATTGAAGCTTGAATCGTGGACCTCTGCTTCCGCGCGCCGGTGTTCGCTTCTCCAGGTTCAAGTCTATGCGGCCGAGATTGCGCGCGTCGGAGCCCATCTTGGTAATCAATGCCCGGCCGGCCAACGACTCGAGCAATTCGTGCTCGTGGCCTCCGACGATCAGGTCAACATCGGCCTCGGCTGCAAGCCGCTTGTCGTCGCGCATCGGCAGATGTGTCAGAGCAATGATCAGGTCAACGCCTTGCCGGCGGAGCTCGCGTGAAACTTCTTTGCCGACCGCGATGGGATCGTCGAAACGCACTCCTGGTCCCGGCGCGGACACTGAAGCCGTCTCCGCGAGCAACAATCCGAATATTCCAACTCGGACGCCGCCAAGTTCTTTGATGATGTACCGGCTCGCGCCGCCAAAGGGCTGGCCGGTTTGCTTGTCGATCACGTTTGCAACCGTGTACGCGAAGCGCGACTCCTTCATTCGTTCGCGAAGCACGTCCGGTCCGAAGTCGAATTCGTGATTGCCTAACGTCGCGATGTCGAGCCCGGCCGCGTTCAGCGCCGCGATCATCTGTTTGCCTTTGAACAATCTGGATGCAACCGACGGCGATATGAAATCTCCCGAGAGTAAAAAAAGCGTGTTCGGGGATTTCGCGCGAATCGCTTTTTGCATCGCGCCCACGCGAGCGATCCCGCCGCGCTTGCCCTTATCGACGGGTGAAACCTGATACACGTCGTTGAGCTGAAGAATCGTGACAGTGGTTGTCGATTGTGGCGGCTGTTGCTGCGCAAGCGCGAAGGCCGGCGCCAGCATAATGGCGGCCGAAAGACAGAGAGTTGCTCTGAGTCGCATGGCTGGTTCTCCCTCGTGTTTTGTGAAACTGCCAGATGGACGGCAGTCAAAAGATGAACGCGACGATTAGAACAAATCTACGAATGACTTAAGTTTTCTATTGCCGCTCCCGATATCGAGCAGGGTCAATCCGCTGATCGAGCTGTCGAGTGGTGTCTTCGGTCACACTGGGCGGCGCGAAGACAGTATCGCTCGGAGGCGAAAGCTGGCCGGTGCGATCGACGTACGGCATCGCCGTTTGCGAAATTGGCGGCACCGCGGGTGGCGACTTCCAGCTCGCGACTATTTCGGCGACTCCGCGGCCCAGCATCGCGAAAGCGGGGATCAGCATCCAGAACCACCAGATATGTCCGGCGGGCGCGAAGAAGAATGCTCCAGCGGCGGCCATCACAAATCCGACACCCATGAATACTTTCGTGATTCCGTGTTCAAGAGTGGCGGGTCCATCATCGCGCCCGCGTCTGTGACGACGCGATGATCGCTCGCGCGGAGGCAACTGACCTGTCAGAGCCTGAGGCACGAGAGAGAGATTGGCTCCGCAAGAGCGGCAGTACTTCGTCTTGGCTGAATTCTGCGTAGCGCAATTCGGGCAGTACATTTATTCACCTCTTCATTGCGGGCCGATGAATACCAGTTCGATTCGCCTGTTCATCGCGCGTCCCGCGAGAGTCTTACTCATCGAAAGCGGGACCGTATCGCCGCGCGGTTCGACCTTGAAGTTCGTTCGCGACACGCCAAGCGCCGCCAAATAATCGGCCACCGCCTGCGCCCGTGCCAGCGCGAAACCCTCGGCGTTGGGCCGCGTGTCTGAGTGGCCTTCGATGACAAACGTAGCGTCGCGATGCGCGGCAAGCAGATTACCGAGCGCATCCATCTTGGATTTCACGCGCACGTGCAAAGTCGTCTGATTCGGGACGAAGAAGGAATCCGAAAGGATGGCTGTGAATCCGTTGCCGGTGGACTTGATCGTCACCAGCGCTCCGACGCTCGCCTGAAGCGAAGCGAATTCGCGGCGTCTCGCTTCAGCGAGTTGCTTTTCGCGTTCGACGCGCTCCATCGCTTCGACTCGCCCGGAGGTCTCATTCAGCTTCGCGGTTGTCGAGGAGTACTGCGCCTGCAAATCGGAAATACGCCCCCGAGCCTCGGCGAGGTCCTGGGTCAATCGGCTGACCTCCGAACGAAGCCGATCGTTCTCGGCGCTGAGCGAGCGATTCTCCGCGCGCGAGTCAGCCGCTTCGCGCATCACGCGATCGAGTTGATCCTGGGTGTGTGTGCGCGCGATCTCGGAAGCTTTCAGTCGTGACTCGCTATCGGACAATTGCGAGCTGAGATCGGAAGCGGTTTCGGTTGCGCGGCGAACGTCTGCATCTCGGCGGGCGATTTCGGATCGGCGCTCGGCGGCCGCCGCTCGTTCCTCGGAAATGTCGAGCGTCCGAACCGCGACTGTAATCGCCTCGCGCGCGACTCGGCCCACGTCGTAGACTTTCGCGCCCTGGCGGAAAGCCGTTTCTGCCTGATTGAGAAGGTTGGTCGCTTGAGTGAAGTCCGCCGGATCGTGGCGCTCGGCGTCGGCCAGCCGGGCAATCTGTACCGCGCGCCTGGCCTGCAGGAGTTCCATCGGCGTCTTGTTGTAGTCACGCTCGGCGATCGACGGGATTGTCGTGTCTCGATAATATCGGCCGGAATCTCCCGTGAAAAAAATCTCCGAGCTTCTGATCTGAACGTTCTTCGAGGTTGGAGCGAGGTTCTCGAGAACGATCTTCTGAGAGGGAAGCTTGACCAGATAGTGAGGCTCGGCAGTAACAATCATGGCAAAAGTCTGTTGGGGCGTTGCCGCTTTCAATCTGCCGGTGCCGCCGGAAAGCCTAAACTCTCCGAGGTTGTCGACCTGCCCCGCAGGTGTGATTGCCCACAGAACATAAGTCGTATAGTCTCCGCCATAGTTGAACGCGGGGACCATGTTCTCGACGGTCATGTCTATCTCGCTCTCGTTGCGTTTTCGCCAGCGCTCGACCGTTGCCTCGCCGCGCGCGTTGGGGCGCAGCGTTGTGCCGGCGAAGATCACAGTCACCGGATCTTTCAGGTAGGTTATCGCGATAGTGCGATGGCGAAGGTCACCACCGGCTTGCCCAAAAGCTAACGAACAAAGGGCCACAGCGGCCAGCATCACGCTGACGGAAATCGTCGGAGACTTTTTCATTGAACCAATCCCTCTTGCACCGCGAATTAACAAGTTGCGCCGGAGGCTCCCTGACACTGCGCATCTTGTTTATCCAGTTCAACGCCGGTAGCAGTGAGCGGTTTCACAACGGCATTCTAACAACTGCGCGCGAACGTGAACAAGCGAGACATCACTTAGCGAGCGGCCCAAACTCTATCTCAGCCGCTCCCAAAGTTGCGTTGAAAGTTGCTTGAGTTACACGACGCGGGCGTGCTATAAGAGGCCTTCCGCCGGCGTCGCGCGGATGACGGCGGATGAAATGGTTGCGAATGCAGTTCCTTCCTTTTCGCATTGTTGCGGTAGAGTTGTTCCATCGACCGCGCGATTGGGATAGCCACAATTGAAATAGCAGACCGGTGCGCCAGCGCGGCATTCAGATTTGAAATGTCGTTTGCGCCCGGCTTTTCCTCACTCTTCAGAAGCACTGTCAGAGAGCAAGAATCGGCTTGTCGTTATTGCGATGAAGCGCCGGTTCTTTGTAGGTTCGGCCGTCTAAACCAAAGGAGAAGAGTCCATGCGTAAGACATTGTTCCTGCTGTTCGTTGTTGTCCTAACAGCGCCGGCGCTTATGCACACCGGCGTATCTGGTAACGACTTTGTCCAACCGTCCCGCGACGCGAGTCCGTGGCAAACTACTGTTCTGGGCATGCCTGACTTCGACGTTCGCCGACAGCTCGCGGACACTCAAGCCAGTTCGGGACCGCGAGTGCTTTCGCGAGGCCGCGCGTTGACCGATCGGGTAAATGCGATTGAGAGTCTTCGCGCCACCATGGCTCCCGAGACTCGCGGCGGGCTGCGCTACGAGCTCAACGAGGCCGGTGTGCCAAAGATGTTGTTCGGCGCCACGTCGATGCTGTCCGAACCGCTTCCCGGCACATCGGATCGGGCCGCGCGCACGTTCCTTTCGCGGCACAGCGATATCTTCGGACTCACTTGGCACGATGTTCGCCGGCTAAAGCTCGAAAACGAGGACAGCGATCAAGGCACCGATTTCCTCGTTTACGAACAGACAATCGATGGAGTAGCGGTTTTCCAGGGTCAGCTTCAGATCGCGATCACCTCGCTCGGCCAGGTCCAGTCGGTAATGGAAGGGCTCGTGATGCCCGGCGCGTCTATTGATACTAGGCCCCGGTTGAGCGAAGCCGATGCGCTTCGGGAGGCCTTCAAATATTCGGGACGCGAGGCAAGCGCCGAGTTTGAAATTACTCAAGCTCGAGGCGCGCTCGGCGATCGCGCGAAATACCGGAATCCTCTTGGTCCCGAATTCGACGATGTGATGTCTGAGCTTCGGGTCATGCGTGTAGATGACACACCCGTGCTTGCGTGGCATACCTACGTCGAAGCCGGCCCGAGTGAATGGTACGAAATATGTCTGGACGCAAACACGGGAGCGCTTCTATTCCGTCATAACTTGTATGCGGAGGCGGCGCAGGGAACCGTATACACTGAAAGCCCGCTGGCTGGGGCTCGCACGCTTCAGTCCTTCGTTGGAGACACTGTCATTAACACGGCGGCCGGGTGGATGGGTACTTCGACGGTGACAACAGGGAACAATGCGGAAGCGTATCTGGACACCGACGCGAATAATGTCCCGGATCCAAACAACACCACCGGGCTATCGAATGGCCACGCGTCGGCCGCCAATCAGGATTTCACTTTTCCGTTTGTCACCGGTGTAGATCCGCGCACTCAGCGGCCCGCCGTTGTGACGAACCTCTTCTACTTCGTCAACATTGCGCACGATTTCACCTATCGGCTCGGCTTCACAGAGTCGGCGGGAAATTTCCAAACCAACAATTTTGGCCGCGGCGGCACGGGCAATGATTCGGTGAGGGCCGAAGCTCAGGATGGCTCAGGCACCAACAACGCAAACTTCGCGACGCCGCCCGAGGGGAGCCGCCCGCGCATGCAACAGTTTCTGTTTACGCTCGGCACATCAAGCCTCGCGGATGACCGCGATAGCTCGCAGGACGGCGATGTTGTGCTGCACGAGTTTGGCCACGGCGTTTCAAATCGGCTGGTCGGCGGGCCTGCAAACACGAGCTGTCTCGGCGGCACTCAAGCTGGCGCAATGGGCGAAGGCTGGTCCGATTACTGGGCGGCCACTTTCTACAACGATGGACGCATCGGCGAGTACGTGGCAAATAATACAACACGCGGAATACGCCGCGCGGCTTACACGGTCCCCGCGGATCCGGTCCACGATTCCTATGCGGATCTTGGAGTGGGCGGGTTTGAAGTGCATCGCGATGGCGAAGTCTGGGCCGCCGCGTTGTGGGACCTCCGGCAAACGCTGGGCGCGGCAATCAGCGACCGGCTTGTGCTTGAAGGGATGAAATTCACGCCGTGCAGCCCGTCATTTCTGAATGCACGCGATGGAATTCTGCAGGCGGATCAGAGTCTCAACGGCGGAGCAAACAGATGCGCGATCTGGACGGTGTTTGCGCGTCATGGGATGGGAGTGTCCGCCTCAGGCAACAATGGAACGACTCATAACGCGGCCACCGATGTGCCGGCCGATTGCGGCGGCACGGGACAAACCACCGTGTTCTTCGATAACTTCGAAACCAGCCTCGGATGGGTCACGAATCCGAGCGGTACCGACGCGGCCACCACCGGCCAGTGGGAACGAGGTGATCCTGAAACTACAACCTCGTCGGGAACCAAACAACTGGGAACCACCGTCAGCGGTGTCAACGATCTGGTAACCGGAAGGCTGGCGGGCGCGTCCGCCGGCGTCAATGACATCGACGGAGGAACAACCTCGATTCAATCGCCATCGATCACGCTTCCATCAAGCGCGAACTTGTCGCTGTCGTTCAGTTCGTATCTGGCGCACGGAAGCAACGCTTCGAGCGCTGACTTTTTGCGAATCAGCATAGTAGCCGGAACGACGAAGACAACGGTGTTTCAACGACTCGGTGCGGCGGTGAACGTAGACGGCGCCTGGGCGTCGGCCAATGTGAGCCTGAACGCTTTTTCGGGACAGACTGTGAGGATTCTCATCGAAGCAGCGGACGCCTCGGGCGCGAGCCTTGTTGAGGCGGGCGTCGATGACGTCAAGATAACCAGTCAATAACGAAGCGTCGCAACTTTTTTCTCAAAGGGAGGGTTCGCCCTCCCTTTGTTGTTCATGATTAGGTTATGAGGATTGGCGCGATGCCGTCTTCGCGTGAGTCTGTTGACTCGAACCATGCAATTCAGATCAGCGCTTCCTGAACGCAACTATCATCTTCAACAACGAGCATGTTTGAAGTCCTCGGTCGAGTCCTTCGATCGCGGGTCGAGTTACCAAATTCGTTCTGGGCCGCGGGCAGACTGATGACAAAGGTGGTGCCTTTCCCCGGACTGCTTCGCGCGTCGATGCGGCCACCGTGGCGCTCGATGATGCTGTAGCTCACTGCCAGCCCGAGCCCGGTTCCGCTCATACCCTTGGTCGTAAAGAACGGTTCAAATATATGACCCTGAACTTCGGTTGGCATTCCGATTCCGTTGTCGGTAATGCTGACCGCAGCGAAAGCGCCTTTTGTCTCGGTGGCGATGCGCAGCCGGCCGCCTTGAGGCATCGCATCCAGCGCATTCAAGATGATGTTGACGAAGACTTCCTTCAACTCCGAAGCGGACCCACGGATCGCGGGCATTTCCTGAAGATCGACTTCGACATCGTATTTCAGGCCGCGAGCCTCGGCTTCATCGCACCATCTTGCCTTCGTCAGTGTCGTCGAATCGCCAATGAGCTGATTGAGATCAACTATGCCATCCATCGAATCCGTCTGCTGCATGCCGAACGCCTGAATTCGCCTGACGGTTTGAGCACCGTCGAGCGCCGCGTGTTCAATGATCTCGATACGCTGAGCCAGGCCCTCATCATTGGAATCGCGCTTGATCAGTTGAGCGTGTCCAAGTATCGCGGCCAGAATGTTGTTGAAGTTATGCGCAACCCCCGCCGCGAGTTGACCCAACGCGCGGAGTTTGTCTGCCTGCGCCGCGCGCTCACTCGCAAGGCGTTCTTCGGTGATATCGCGGGCTATGCACAGAACGCTGGTGACGTGGCCCTCATCGTAGATCGGCGTGTGCGTTACAAGCAGCAGGCGGCTCTCGCCGTTTCTCCTGATAACAGTTAGTTCGAAAGTTTGGGCCTCGCCCTCGAGCGCCCTCGCGAATCGCTCGATTGAATGTTTTTTATCCTCGCCGAAAACAAACAGCCGGTAATCACCGGACTCGAGTTCTTCGCGCGAGTAGCCGCACTGTTTCACCAATTGCTCGTTGAACCAGATCAGACGGCCCTCGGGCGAGAACGCGAGTATGGCGTCATTGGCGTGTTCAATAAGTTTGGCGAGGAAACCTCGTTGTTCGCGGGCAACCGCCTCGGCGGCGCGCAATTCGGACAAGTCCCTGACGATGCAGACCGCGCCTCGCGCCGCATCGTGGGCCCGGGTGTTTCCGTCCCGCCGGCCTCGAAAATGGCTTCCAGAGCCATTCGTGAGGGGAGAGATCGTAACAAGGACCGGCCGGGACAACCGCTCTGGAAGCAATTCAAACGTCGCGGGACGTCCTGTTCTTACCACCTGCGCGACGCGGCAAGTTTCGCCTTCGGCGCCTTGAAGAAGCGTGCAACAACGCCGGCCGATCAAGCCGCGAATATCAGCGCCTTCGAAAGCGGCGGCGGCCTCGTTGACCCGTCGCAGGACGCCGTCGTGATCGAATATGAAGATTCCGTCGTTGAGAGCGTCGAACGTTGACTCCCACTCGAACTTTCCCTGTGAAATCATCTCGAACATTTGGGCGCGTTCGAGCGCAATAACCACCTGTCCGGCGGCTGCGCGCAATATTTCGGCTTCTTCATCGTTCCATCTGCGCGGACCCGACTTCATCATCGCGCTAATTACCAGACGCGGTTCGGACTTTAATGAGATCTGAACCGACATGAAAGAGCGGGCCCCAACCGCGTGCACCACTTCGCGAAAATTCCGATCGAGCCGAGGATCCTCTTCAGAGTCGTTACAGCGAATCAATCCGTTTTCGGAAAGTGCGGATAGTTTCAGGAAGTCTTCGTGTGTATACGAAGTCCCGGGTCTGAATATTTTCCCGTCGCTGTATTGATAATCAGACGTCCAGGTGCGTTCAGCGGGATTGAACCTGGTCACAAGAGTGCTGTCGGCAGCGAGATGCTGGGCCAACTCCCTGGCAACCAGTGGAAAGATTTCATCCAGACGGTTTGATTGATTGATGCCGTGGCTGATTTGGGTGATGAGTTCCTGGCGGCCGGCGGCTTGTTTTATTTCCTGAAACAAATTGCTATGGCTGACCGCGACCTCAATCTGCGCGGCTACCATTTCGACAAGTGCAATATCGCTGGCGCTCCATTTACGGAGGCGATCGGTCTGGCCGATGGACAGGCCGCCCCAACACTCGCCGTTTACAAAAATCGGAGAAGCCAGTTGCGATTGATTTATCGGCTCGACCTGCCATGAGCAGACGGTTGACGCCAGATCCGGATACGCCGCCGCGAATGCTCGCACATCATCGATTACCAACGTTCTACGATTCTCGACCAGATAGTTCACGATGTAGTCATCAACCGATCCACGAAGATGACCGACGGACAATGCGGGATCACTCAAATACTCCGCGACGACTTCGTGTTCGTCGTCGAGAAGCTTTCGAAAACACACGCGATTCACCCCCAGTGCCCGCCCGACCTCGTCCACGGCCACCTGAAGCGTTTCAGTTAGATCAAGAGAGCGGCGAATCGAAGTGACGATTTCGTTCACCAGCGAAGCGCGCTGAGCCGATTCGCGGACCTCGCGATACAATTCGACTTGCCTGATCGCAACCGCTGCCTGATCGGCCACCGATTTTGCGAGATCGACTTCCCATTTCGTCCATTCGTGAGCGTGCTCGCAGTGATGAAGGCTGAGTATGCCCGTTGGTCTTCCGTAGACTCGAATCGCTACAGTGAGAATCGCCTTCACGCGGCCTGCCTGAACGCGCGCGCGAACCCTGGTGAACAACGGGTCGCCCGCGGGGTTGGTGACGGCTATCGGGTCCTGCTGCGAGAGCACGGACTGCAGAAACGGATTGTTGACGGTCTGCATCTCGCTGAGGACCGCGGGCCGCTCGGCACAACACTCGGCGACGTATTCATGGGTCACAGGGACCATCTCGGGCAAGGGGTTTGGCAGCAAGGCAAGCCGGCAACGACAGACAGAAAGCGCAACGCCCAACTCCCGCACAATTGCGTTCAACACCGTTTCGGAATCAAGTGAGCTATGGACCGCTGCGCCGATTCGGCTGATCAGCCCGTCGCGGCGAGCCGCGTCCTGGGCTTCGCGATACAGCTCCGCTTGATAAAGCGCCACCGACGTTTGCTCCGTTACCAACTCGAGTATCTTGATCTCGTCCGTCGAGAACGTGCGCGGATGATCGAACTGCTCGACTACTATCGTTCCAGCCGAATGCCCGTTGTAGCGGATTGGCGCAAGCACGAGCGCGCGAACACCCAATCGCACCGATATCGCGCGAACAATCGGATCGCTCTCGGTCGTGTCGGGGACTTTGATGATTTTACCGGCAAGCATCTCCGCAAGCAGTGGACTTCCTTCAAGATCCAATTCGCTCTTCAAAAGGCTCGGAACCAGCACGCTCGATTTGTATTCCGCGCGCGCGATGAAGGACGTATTCCGTTCCTGATCGCCGTGCCTGTAGATCACGACTCGCGTTACTTTCAATGTGCGGCCGATGCCCTCGACCGCAACGCTCAATATCTCGTCAACATCGCCTGCGCTTCTGATTGCCGTGAGGAGCCGGTTCGTGAGCGCTTCGCGATTCGTAGCACTGATGGCTCTTTCCTGCGACCGGAAGTGGTGAATTGTGAGACCCAAAGTTGAGGCCGCCGCTGTAACCAGGTGCTTCTCCTGGGTTGACCATCGTCGTTTATCCTGGCGATAAAGGACGATCGCTCCCGCTGCCTCAGTGTCGATGATTAGAGGAACGATCAGAATTGACCGGATAGACGGAGGGTTGGGTTGTCTTCCAGCGGGAGCAAGTCTCCGGCTCACTCGCGAATCCGCTTTGGTGTCTGCGATTTCCGTTAGACCACAATGTGAGCCGAGATCCTGCGTCAGATCGAGATCAAGCTGTCGCAGCTTCTCTCGTTCTACCTGACCCACGCCCTCGGCCGAGTACTCACCGGATCGTCTCATCCCGGTTTTGTCCGGCAGAAGTATCGCGACACGGTGCAACTCCAGCATTCGGCCAATCTCATCCGCGGCACATCGGAGCGCTGTGTTGAGGTCTTCGGATGACCGTGCGAAGGCGGTTATTTTTTCAATCAGCGAACAGCCGTGTCCGCGATTATTCGGCTTGAGTGAAAAATATTTCTTGAGTGAGAGTGGCATAAGAGATTCGCAAAAACCAAAACTGTGAGACGCAAAGAGCACGACAGAATCTCACATCGACTTCTTCGTTCTGCCCACTCTCGAAGCTACTCTATCGAATCCAGCCGCTGGCGAGGCGGTCTCCTGTCACCGCAAGAGCTGAGTACTGAATTTCAGCGCCAGTTTTTTGCTCCTTCATCACGTATCCGGTGACGGTTGATAAATGTCGCAGCTCGCGCCATGAATCAAGCGGCACTTGAGCGAAGGCTTGAACGACCGTCGGATCGAAATGCGCGCCAGAACATCGGATCAGTTCGTCGGCCGCGTCGTCGAATGAGCGTCCGGCTCGATATGGCCTGTCCGACGTCATCGCATCCACCGCGTCCGCAACCGCGAATATTCGAGCGCCCAGACATATCTGATCGCCTTCCATCCGATGCGGGTATCCGCTTCCATCGTAGCGCTCGTGATGTTGAGACACGATCTGAGTCGCACCCTCCAAAAAATCGATTCCCCTTAGTATCTGCGCACCGTATTCCACGTGGCGGCGCATGTGAGTCCATTCGTCTTCAGTGAGCGCGCCGCGTTTCAGCAATATGCCGTCGGGCACGCCGATCTTCCCGATGTCGTGCAGCAGCGCGCCGTGTTCGAGCGTGATCAACTGTCGATCAGTCAACCCGATCTCTTTTCCCAGCCGCAGACAGTAGGCTACGACTCGCTCGGAATGTCCCTTGGTTTCGACGTCTCGCGCTTCAAGCGCCGCGGCAAGCGCGTGCAGCGTCGCGCGGTAGTTCATGTATAGCTTTTCGAGCGTCGTGTTCAGATTCGTATTGGCAATCGTAAGTTCGTTTGTGCGGACACCTATCAATTGCTCGAGATGCTGCTCATATTGTTGATTCGCTTTCAACAGAGATTGATGGCGAATGGCGCGGGCCACCGCCGTTTCGACATCGGACAGATTGAACGGCTTGGTCACATAATCAAACGCCCCTCGGCGCATTGCTTCAATAGCGCTCTGAATATTCAAATTGCCGGAGATCATAATGACAACCGTCTCTCTGGAGAGTCGCGTGATTTCCGCGAGCAGCTCGAGCCCGGTCATCCCGGGCATCATTATGTCGGAGAGAACCAGGTCATATGATTCTTCTTTTAGATACTCGAGTGCTTCGATGGCGCTGCCCGCCGTTTTGCATTCGTGTGAAGGACTCAGGAGAGAGTAAAGGACGGAGAGAACATTGGGTTCATCATCAATGATGAGAATTTTGATTGTTCGATGCGATGGGAGGCTCAAAGGCGTGAGGATCGATGCGGTCATTGGCTAATCCTTCGATGCGCGATTTGTTTTCCCACTCGCTGGTCTCGATCCAGACGACCGCTCAGATTTAAACGCTGTTAAATGCTTAAAGGGCAGCGTGACTTTGGAGCTTCGTGTGTAAAGACGATTCGAGATTGAAGGGGCAGACTACGCGGAAACATTGGCGATCTTAGAGCATAGCTTCGAGAGTATCAATACTTTTTTCGCGCAGGAACGGGCTTTCAATCCGGAATCCACGGTACGATGAAAGAGCTGACATAGTCTCCGCCCATTGACAAGCGATCTGTTTCTGACAAGCGAGCTGCTTCAGGTGTGACGGGTGATCGGCACGACGACGCTCGTCACTCGGCGTACATTGCCATATGAATTTGTTACTTCCGCTTTCTGGAGTGTCGCGAAACCCAAGCCAGGCCGCGACTGCATTGGGAAACGTCGCGTAGGTGGATCGAATGTCAATAAACTCAAGCCAGACCCCTCCGAACGCTGTTTGAATTCACGAACATCGTGCGGCTCACCGGCGATTCAACAGCGCCACGGTTTCAACGTGATAAGTCTGAGGAAAGAGATCAATCGCGGTTATCCTTGAGATTGTGTAGCCGCCGGCTACGAGGGCTCGCAGGTCTCGCGCAAGAGTCGCCGGGTCACACGAGACATAAGAGATGGAGCGAGGACTCAGTTCGATGATGAACGCAATCGTCTGAGCCGCGCCGGTGCGCGGAGGATCGAGGACCAGAAGGTCCGGAGACTGCGATGTGCCTGCTATGAAGGCCTTCAGCCACGAGTCGGCTGGGCTTGTGCAGAACTCGATGTTGGCCGCGTTGTTTGCGCCGATGTTGGCGATCGCGTGCTTCGCGGTTTTTCGATCAGCTTCAACTCCGATCACTCGTTTGAACCGTCGCGCGAGTTGAATCGTGAACAGACCGACGCCGGCATAAAGATCTATTGCGAATTCGCCGGACGAGCCGCCTACTGCTTCTTCAATGAGAACGTCCAGCAGAGCAGGGTTGGATTGGAAGAACGTCGAAGGATCGAACCCGTAGACCGCGCCCGACACTGTTTGGCTAAGAGGTATGCTCGCGAGGTCCGAAACAGCGGGCGCGAACGAAACACCTGTCTCGCCCGCGGCAACGTCGATTTGTCTCAAGCCGGCAACGACTTGTTCATTCACGTTCGCGCCGGCCACGGCCGCTCGAAGCAAAGAGAGCGCCGCATCGAGTTCGGGAATCAAAATGGGACAACTGACGACATCGCATATAGAGTTCGACGCGATCCGATTGAACCCGACTCGGCCGGTTTTCGAGTCGATCTTGAACTTTGCTCTTCCGCGATAACTAAACTCAGCCGCGTGACGGATCGGTATCTCTTCAGGCCAGTTGATGAGGCCGATCCTTTCGAGCGCGTCGCGAACGAAACCTACTTTGGAGCTGAGTTGCGATTCGTAGCTCATATGCTGGAGGTGGCATCCGCCACAATCTCCGAAGTAGCGGCACGGTGGGTCCCGGCGATCCGGCGACGATTCAATCACATTCTCAATTGCCGCGCGCGCGTAATTTTTCTTGCGCTCGGTGATTCGCACTTGAAGACGCTCACCTGGCACCGCTAAGGGAACGAAGATCGCCAAGCCGTCGTGACGGGCAACGGCTTCGCCTCCGAACGCCAATCGATCTGTCGTTACTTCGATGATGTCGCCCACGTTGGGTGGATTCTGTTTCACAACCTCACCATAACAGGATGTTGGTGTTTCATAGATAGAAGAGGCTGAGGCGGGGAATCTTATTTATCTCACGCAACCGCCGAGACACGAAGTTAAGCACCGTTGTCTCATAGATCGCCTTGTCCATCTTCTTGCGGTAAGAGCGAAGCTGCGACTCCGCTTCCGCTCGAATCTTCTTCAATTCTTCTTCGCCGCAAGCGATGGATGCGCTTTCCAGGATCATCCGGTCGATAGCATCCAGATCGCGCTCGATGGACTCCGCGAGCACCTGCTTCGAGCCTTCGATGTCGGCGGCGATCTCCTTCAATCGAGCGCGTGCGCGGTCGATAGCTTCGTTCAATTCCGGGTGATCAGATTGTGCGCTTTGGCTGAGTTCTTCGCCGCAACGCGCGAGGAACTCAAGAAGAACATCCTTTGGGAAGGCCTCTTCCTCGTGCCTGGTGCGCGAGCCCTTGCGCACACTACCTGAGTCCTCGGCAACCTGATCGGTGGCGCCGCCGCCCACTTGTGAGAGCCGATATTCGGCGAAGGCGCCTTCGACTGCTTGCTGGCAGTAGAAGATTGAATTGACCTTCCGGTATTTCTGGGCGCGCGAATCGTAGCCGTCGAAGGCCTCGTTGATCGCGCGCAGTACAATGTGCAGCGGGATGCCGGCGGACTTCCAACTCTCAACCAGAGCCCAATCCATGGGAGAAATCATCAGGGGCTTGCCACGCCGCCGGACAAATTCCTCCTCGACTTCGGTAAAGTAGTTGAAGTAGTTCAGCCCGCCGGCGGGATTGATGCTGTCGTTGTTGATGGCTTCGAGCGGCAAGAGATGAGCCGGGCTACTAGAGTCTGTTCGCTATTTCGCCGATGATGTAGATCGCGACCGCGGCCAATCTGTTGTACAGACCGCATCCAGTTTGTCGATGTATTGACTGGGATAATCCGGCATTCGTTTTTTCCGGTCTGCTGCTTTAGACCAGCGGGCTGAATTCACCAATGATCGCTGCTTCGATGTTTTCGAGATGCTGGCGCAGCATTTCGGCTTTCGAATCGGTCAGTTTCAATCTGGATGCAATGTCGGTGGCCGCCTCGCGAAGCTCGCGGTGCAGCACGTTTGCGATCCGCTCGCGCTCGACCGCCGGTACGGCGTCAGGATTTGAAAGAAACGCGCCAGCCTCAACGCCCGACGCGCCTGGACCTTTTTTGGCGATGCTGATTAACGATGCGAGGCTCGGAACGGGATGAACCCGCGACCGTCGAAAGGCATCGCACATCAGGCGTTTGACCTCGTGCTCCGAAAAGTCCTCCAAGCCGGCCAGTGCCTCTTCGTCGGCTTCGCTCCAATCGTTGTCGGTCAGATCCCGATAGAAAGCTCGGACGCCGTCGAGAGTGCCGTCCTTTCCAGAGACCGGCTGTCGCTCGATCTCTGAGAGCCGCTCCCTTATTCGCCGGCTCGCCTCTTCGAGTTCTTCACGCAGGATTTCCGCTACTCGCTGGTGTTCGCGTGGTCTGATTCTCATGATTTCCCCCATCGTACGAGCCAGATTGCAGCAGCTGACTAATACAATAGACGAAGCCATTGGTCTGAACAAGCTTCTGCGCCGCGAAGGAGACCGTTTCAGATCGAATGACTGTCGTTACCGGGTTTCATCGAGCAGGATAAAGTTTGACATGACCTGCTTGAAGCCTTAGCATTGCGAACAATACATTGCGAAAGAGGCATCGAATTGTCCGCGCACAAGTCCCATCTCGAGAATTCAGTTTCTACCGCGCACGCGAAGCTAAGCGCTCGGCCGCACGAAACAACAACTACGTCCTGTTCGGAATGCAGCGGCACTGGGGTTGTGCGGGTTTGGAGCGAGTTCGCGTTCTTCGAGGATATGCGCGCTTGCTCGCGGTGCGATGCCGGCAACAGAGTCGAAGCGGTCATCGCCGACATCATGAAGCGAGCTACGCGCTAGTATTTCACTATTCGGGATTCAAGCGAGTGCCCTGACGAGCCGCTCCGCGGCAGCCTCGAGCATCGAGTCCTCTCGCGCAAAGCAAAGGCGCATGAACACATCGTTCTCGGGCTCGTCCATGAAGGCGCCGCCGGGCACTCCCGCGACACCCGCTTCTCGAATCATAAACTCGTTTAACTCGGTCGCGTCTCGAAAGCGCTCCGGTATCCGAGCCCACGAATAGAAACTCGAGCGCGATGGATAGACGCGAAACCCCGCCGCCTCCAGCGCCGTGTTTATGATTCCGCGTTTCCGCGCAAAATCGGCGCGCAGCTTGTCATAGTACTTCGGGTCGGCGAGCAGCACCCGGGCCAGTGCGTGCTGGAGCGGCGTTGGCGTGCAAACGTAATATATGTTTCCGAGCTGGGTGAGCTTTCCGATCAGCGCTCCGGGGCCGTATGCATACCCAAGCCTCCAGCCCGAGACCGCCCACGACTTTGAGAAAGAGTTCACGGTGATCGTGCGCTCGAATGCGCCGGGAAGGGAAGCGGCCGTCACATGATCAGCCGCCTCGAGCGTGAAATGCTCATAGACCTCATCGGAAATCAGTAATAAATCAAACTCGTTTGCGCAGGCGACGATGGCCTCCATCTCCGAGCGTGTCAGCACGCGGCCGGTTGGATTCGCCGGGGAACAGGCGATGATTGCCTTGAGCGGCTGCTCGTTTCGAGACTTTCCCTCTCGACACACTCGCCGCAGCTCGTCGACATCCAAATCGAGATTCTCGCCGCGGAGTTTCACGACGTCTGTCCTGCCCCCAGCGGTTTCGACAGTCCGCTTGTGATAGGGATAGTAAGGCTCGAAAACGATCGCTGACGCGTCTCGCAGAAAGGTATGCGCGATTGTTACGAGGGCTCCCGTGGCGCCCGGTGTGATGATGAGTTCGAGGGGACGCCGCTCGGCATCAAGCGAAACTCCGGATGAGATCCGCAGCTCTTCAACTACGGCGCGCCGCAACTCATCGACGCCTTCAAAGAAGCTGTAATGATTCAAACCTTCGGCGACGGTTTCGTTCAAAGCCTGGGCGAGCGCAGGGTGAAGCGCTACATCGTTCTGACCCTGCACCAGATTACCGCTGGCTGGGATGAGTCGAGCGATAGCGCGGATGTCGGGCTGGGTACGCTTTTTGGTGGTTTGCAAATTGGTCTCCCATCGTCCGTATTCAATCTCGGCCCCCGTCTTATTAACGCGAAATGGTACGGGCCGCCGAATTCGCGTGTCAAGCAGACGCGTTGTCGTTGACTGACGATTGAGTCTTTGCGCTTGCCCGGCAGAGTCGGGTCGGGTAATCTAACGGCACAAAATAGGCAGGAACAAGTAGAGATCAACTGACGCCGAGAGCCGAAGCTTAATGGATCCGGATCGTTCGAAAAAGGAATATGGAAAAAAGGAAACCCACTCTAATTACGAGGCGCCAGGCGGTTGTTTCGTTGGCGACCCTGGCGACTGGAACGTTACTCAGACCCAATTCAACGCTCGCCTACTCAGTAGTTGATAGCAAAACAAGATTTGCCGTGCTAGGTGATTTCGGCACTGGGGAGAGCGACGAAATAGCCGTCGCCGCTCAGATGCTTCAAGAGTTTAAGCAGTCGGATTTCGATTTCGTGCTCACGGTCGGCGATAACATTTATCCGAATGGGAACGCGAAATACTTCGCGAAGCATTTTGAAGCACCCTTCGCCGGATTGCTGCAGGAACGCGTAAAGTTTTACGGGGTGCTCGGCAACCACGATGTCGAAGAAGGCCGCAAGGATCAGTGCAATTACTCGCTCTTCAATATGGGCGGTTCAGCATATTACTCGATCAGCCGGGGCAATGGATTGATTGACTTCTTTATGCTCGATTCGACGGACTTCGGCGCCGGACAAGCAAACTGGCTCGAGCACGGGCTGCGAAACTCTCACGCCGTATGGAAAGTTGTCGCGCTTCACCACCCGCTTTACTCATCCGGGAAAAAGCACGGCTCGAATCTTAAACTGCGGACGATCCTTGAGCCGATGCTCACAAAGTATCAGGTACAAGTCGTGTTCGCGGGTCACGATCACCTTTACGAGCGGCTCAAGTTGCAGCAGGGAATCCAGCATTTCGTCACCGGCGCAGGCGGCAAAATGCGTCGTGGCGACATTGACCCCAGGAGTACCTTGCGAGCTATGAGCTATGATGAAGACAACTCGTTCATGCTCATCGAAGTCGGCGAGCACCAGATGAATTTCAAGTCGATCAATGAGAAGGGTGTCGTAATTGACAGCGGGGTAATAAAGCAGTCGACGAGTCTGCTTTCGCAAGCCAGGTTCGCTTAGCTTGCCGTCACGGAAGTGCCAGCCAGATTCAAAACTTCATCGCTGTGCACCAGCTTCGCGCCGTTGTCTGACATCTTTCGCAACGCTTTGTCTCCATCCTCAGGATTCACATTCACCGCTCTCATCGCGTCAGTCACCGCGTAGACCTCGTAACCTAGCTTCAAACCATCGAGCACGGTTTCAAGCACGCAATAATCCGTCGCAAGCCCGGCTACGTAAAGCCTGTTCACTCCCTGTTTCTTAAGTACCTCGTCGAGTGTGCGTCCTTCGTCATCCGTTCCGGCGAACTCCGAATAGTCGTCCTTATCCGGCGTCGAAGCCTTTCGAAAATAATGGGAGATAGTATTCGTCTTCAGATCCGAATGGAGATCCGCGCCGTGTGAACCCTGCACGCAGTGAGGAGGCCACGGGCCTCCGCGCTGTTTGAACGAGATGTGATCTGCCGGGTGCCAATCCTGAGTTGAGATGACCAGAGGAAAATGAGGAATCAGCTTGTTGATGATCGGCACGACCTCATCGCCGCCGTCCACCGCGAGCGCGCCCCCCGGACAAAAATCGTTTTGAACGTCGACGAGTATTAACGCGCCTTCGACAAGTCGTGATGCCATGCTTAATGCCCCCAGCTTTATCTTAGTCAGCACAGAGCACGCCCACAACTACAATCAGTGGGCGGTGGGCAGTAGCAACGGTCATCACAACTCTTCGATGAAGCCGCTTATCAGCTCGAGCCCTTCACGCAGGTAGTCGGCGTTCGAACCGAAACCGATTCTCAGGTACTTACCCATGAGAAAATGTTCGCCGGGCACGACTAGCACGCTCTTTTCTTCCCTGAGGCGATTGACGAATTCGAGAGATCCAATATCGAGATGATAACGCAAATATGCGATGGCGCCCGCTTGTGGCGGGATGAATGACAGGTCATTTCCCTGGGCCCAGTCTCGCAAGATGGGATAGTTTGCGTTCAGAATTTTCCTGGTCCGGTCCAGTAGTCTCGATCTGTTCTCTGGACGCAGCGCAACGCGGGCGAGGAAGTCGCTCGCGGGACCTGGCCCGATCGTCGTGTAGTCGTGATACGACCACGCATCGGCCACGAACTCCGGAGCCGACACAATCCATCCGATCCTCAATCCCGGCAGTCCATAAGCTTTGGACAATCCGCTTGTGACGATCAGCTTCTCGTACATTCCCCAAAAACTCGGCGTGATGTCGCGTTCAAGTTCCGCTCCGCGATATACCTCGTCGACCAGCAACCATGCATTCGCTCGACGCGCGGTGGCGACTACGCGCTCCATTTCCTGCTCGGTAAGAATCGCGCCGGTTGGATTGTTTGGATTGCAGAGCGCGATCAGTTTTGTCTTCGGTGAGACAGCGCGTTCAAGAGCGTCCAGGTCGGGCGCCCATTCGAGTTCTTCGATCAGCGGCAGCGGTTTTAACTCGGCTCCGAAGGCGCGCACGATTCCCCAGAGCTGCATGTAATTCGGGAGCATCATCACGATCTCATCGCCCGGCTCCGTCAGCTTCCAGCCCGCAAGAAAGTTCGCTTCCGCGGTGCCGACGGTTGCGATGACGTTTTCCACGCTCGCTCCGGAATAGAGGTCCGCGATCGCGCGTCTGAGCTCCGGCGTGCCGTTCGATTGGCTGTAGCCCAACTCGATCTTCAGCAGTTGGTCGCGTTCGGACTGATCGGGAATCAACTCTTCGATCGCAACCGGATGCACTCCGCTCTCAGACAAGTTGTACCGGACCAGGTTTTCCCAGGTCGATTGCATGCGCTCCATCTGAAACTGTTCGAGCTTCATCGCGTCTCCTGTTTTCCCGCCCGCGTTGGACTAAAGGAAACGAAAGATCAACACGGATAAACACAAATCAAAGAAAACTATGCGAGCAGCTTTACCCAGTGGCTTCGGTCCCAATCTGTGTTTAACTGTGTTCATCTGTGGTTTCAAACGCCTTTCAAATCATACTCGGAGTAATCGCAGATCAACCGTTCCGGATCTCGTTCGCTGAATGCGTCCTGATTGAGCCATATCTTGATCCGGCCCTCCGCGGATTCGCAGATGATCTCATCGTAGCGAACGAAGTGGCCTGTGAGTTGGCCAAATTCGTTGAAGATGTAAGGCGGTATGAGGCTGCGAACTTCGCTGAACGGAATGATCATTCTTCCTCCGCAAGATTTGTGGATGACAGCATAGAGTAACCATTCGGACGCGGCAAGCGATGAGCAGCCGCCGGCGCGTACAAACCACGCAAGGCTCTTTTGCTATAATCTTCGCGGCAAAAAACAAAAGCGGAGGAACCAATGAAGCTCTTGTCAATGAAACTTGAAGGTCACGATCGCGCCGGAATCCTGCTCGGTAATGATGTGCTGGATGTTACCGACTTCTGTGAGATCCTGGAAGCCAAGGGCGAATGGATCGAAGCCGATACGAGCCACTCGCAATTTCAGCACATCGAGGGTTCGTATTGCGACGCGATGGACCTCTATCGGCGGGGAATCAAATGGCTCACCGGGATTGTCGCAAGAGTCGAAAGCGCGCCCGCTATGATCGGCGAATTGCGAAGCACGGGAACGCTCAAGCCGCTCTCGGAGGTAACGCTAAATCCGCCTGTGATTGCGCCCGGAAAAATACTCGCCGTTGGTTTGAACTACGCGGCTCACTCCGCCGAGCAGAATATTTCGCCGCCTGAGTCTCCGCTCATTTTCGCAAAGTGTGTAACCGCATTGGCCGGACCTGGAGATGAGATCAAGCTGCCTCGCATCAGCGAGATGATCGACTACGAAGCCGAGCTTGCAGTCGTCATTGGCAAGCGGGCCACATCAGTCACCGCCGCAAGCGCGATGGAACATGTAGCCGGCTACACGATCATGAACGACGTGACCGCGCGCGATCTTCAGAAGCGCGAGCGCCAATGGGTCCGCGCAAAGGGACTCGATACATTCGCCCCTTGTGGCCCCTGGCTTGTGACGACCGATGAGATTCCCAATCCTCATTCGCTCGACATCGCATTAACGGTCAACGGCGAAACCAGACAGGATTCAAACACGGCCGATTTGATATTCAAGATTCCCCAGTTGATCGAATTCATCTCCGAGGACCTGACCTTGATGCCCGGCGACATCATCACTACGGGCACTCCCTCCGGCGTCGGTGTCTTCATGAAACCGCCGGTGTTTCTGAGAGCAGCCGACGAGGTGTCCATTAACATCGACGGAATCGGCACACTGCGGAATCGAGTCGCCGGCAGTAACTAAAACTTCTCCGCGAATTGAAAGTGCATCGGGTCTTTTCTTGATACAAAGTCGCCTCCGTAAAAGAAGCCGGCCTTCTTGAATATCGCGACGACCTCGTCAGGGAAGCGATCCGAACTTCCGAGGGGGAATTTCTTGGTCTCGAGATCGATCGCGATGCCCCACGAGTGAGTCGAGGGTTTGGTTCCACCCTTTTGCTGGCGTTTGTTGAATATCCCGCCGAAGTTTTTAACCTGGCTTTCAAACCCCGCCGCCTGGATTTCCCGGAACACCTGAACGAAGTTGTCAACCAGCAACTTGTGACAACGCGCGTGCTTCACCATCTGACCGTCAAAGATCAACGGATACGGCAGGTCAAACAGTTTGAGATTTTTGGCTTCAAAATCTGGATCACTGGAGTCTCCAAATGTTTGAACGATTTCATCCAATCCAACCGGTGTCTTAGTGAGCATATGCGTTCTCCTTTCCTTGCTACTCGTTATGATTCTATGTTCAATCGGAGCGCGACCGCTTCTGATGCTCCGCCCATCGCTGTCTTTCAGCGGCACCGCGAACAGCATTGGTTAAGCGATAAGAACTGCGCTTCGCGGCCGCCGCTGGAACGGGTTGTTAGATGGCCTTTGCCCCGGCTTCCGGCCGAGACCGAGAATCGAACCACCAGCCACTCTGGCTACACGAGAGTTCCTGCCGGATAGATATGGTACATGGATGTTCCCACGATCCCTCAGAATCTTCGCGTGACCACAATCCGACACCAAATCCAGCCGCACTCAAGGCAGAATCTCCACTTACCAAATCTAACGCATTTGATGACGAGTCCGACTATGTCCGAATGGCCAGGCCTGACCAGCGATATGCTCTCGCCGCCGCGTTTGTCGTAGGAATGGGAATGCTCTGCCTCCCAGGTGATATCCAGTCCACGTAGCGACTCTGGAATCTTAAGCTTCAAGGCTTTTGCGTATGGGAGCACGCTGTCACCTTGACTTAGCTTCTGCTCGTCCAAAGTTGGCATCAGGGCATGAAGAAAGCCCTCCAGTTCTTGAATGTTCTCTAGGACATTGTCCAGTTTGTTTTTTCTCGTTGCCATTTGGTTTCCTCCTTTTGGTTAAATAGATTTGACTGGTCCGTTATCCTCCACTTAAGGTCAACCACCAGCTACAAATAAACGCTACCTTGTTTCCACGTCGTAAACTATCTTCATAGACACCACTTGTGTTGGGCGCGAAGCACAATGGCCGTCTAACTTGAGATGCGTCTGTTCTTTCAGACTCCGAGTCGGGCATCACGCTGCCCTCATGAGCTTAAGGCGGTATTGGAGAGCGATTCCTATCACAACCATCCAAGGAAAAAGTGAGCGGAGGTTAGTAAGATTGGCATTGACGGCAAGTAGAGGCTTCCGCCTGACGAAGGCAGAAACTGCGAGCGGCACCGGGGAATCAGATATCGTGCTATAATGCGCGCACCTTAGGAAGAATGATTTCGCTGCAAAGGCTCCGCACGATGACATCCTCGGCCAAGTCAGTTACTCAACTGCTGATAGAGTGGCGCGAAGGGGATGAGTCTGCGCTCGATAGACTGATGCCGCTGGTCTATGACGAAATGCGCCGGCTGGCTCACCACTACATGCGTCGAGAGCGCCCCGATCATATGCTTCAGACTACGGCTCTGGTAAATGAGGCGTATCTGAAGCTTGTGGATCACAAGGGCATGCGATGGCAGAATCGTGCTCACTTCTATGCGGTGGCGGCGCAGGCCATGCGCCGCATTCTTGTCGATCACGCCCGCGCGCGCGATTACAAAAAGCGCGGAGGCGGCCAGCAGCCGGTCGAGCTCAGCGAAGCAACGGTTGTTGCGGACGAGCAGTGCGCGGAGTTGATTGCTTTGGACGATGCACTGACGGATCTGGCGGCGCTCGATTTTCGCAAGAGCCGGATTGTTGAGCTGCGGTACTTCGGTGGAATGAGCATCGATGAAACCGCCGAGGTGCTTGGGGTGTCGGCGGTCACTGTCATGCGAGACTGGAGCACGGCGAAAGCGTGGCTGCTGCGCGAGCTCAGTCCCGACCGGCATTCAGGTGATAGAACGCCAGGGCAAAACGCGCCTTAGCTATTAAAGGCAATGTATGACCCCTGCACGCTGGCTGAAAATAGACACTCTGTTGCATGAGGCTCTCAAGCGGCCTCCCGCCCAACGTTCCGCTTTTCTGAACGACGCTTGCGCCGGCGACGAAGACAATCGCAGGGAAATCGAATCCCTCATGAGCTTTAACAACCTGGCAAAGAGCTTTCTTGAAGTGCCCGCTCTCGAGGCGAACGCCGGTATTTTCGCTGACCAGGGCCAATCAATCATCGGACTCGTGGCAGGTGCATACAGGATAGGGCGCGAGATCGGCGCGGGCGGGATGGGCACCGTGTATCTTGCTGAGGATCCCAAACTCGGCAGAAAGGTCGCGATCAAATTCCTGCCGCCTTATTTGGAAACCGATGAGCTGGCTAAAAGACGGCTGATTCGAGAAGCCAAAGCGGCAGCCCGCCTGGATCATCCGAACATCTGCGCTATCTACGAAGTCGGAGAGGCAGCCAACGGCAGCTTCATCGCGATGCAGTACGTCGACGGCGAGACATTGGGATCGTTACTCAAAAACCATCCGCCGACATTGGGTCAAGCCGTCGATTTGGCGATTCAAGTGGCCGACGCGCTCATCGAAGCTCATTCACACGGGATCATCCACCGCGATATCAAACCTCCAAACCTCGTGATCACTCGTCGCGGGCAAGTGAAGGTGCTGGATTTCGGACTGGCAAAGTTGATGCAGCCGCGCGAGGCGTCACAAGATGATGACTCCCGCGAGAGTCTGCTTTCAATGCCCGGCTTGATCGTTGGCACCGCCCCATACATGTCACCCGAACAGGCGAAGGGCGAAGCGGTCGACGGCCGCAGCGACCTGTTCTCGCTTGGCGTTGTGCTTTATGAATGCGTGGCCGGCAAACGCCCGTTCGCAGGATCGAGCTGGATCGAGGTTTGCGGACAAGTGATTAACAACGATCCGCCGCCACCCTCGCAAATCAACCCGCGAGTGCCGCCGGCGTTGGATGCGCTCATACTAAAAGCTCTCGCGAAAGAGCCTGCAGCGCGGCAGCAATCAGCGGACGAGCTGTTGACCGAGCTTCGCCGAGCGCGCGCTCTTTTAAGTGACGAGATTCTACCGATGGTGGCAATGCCGCGACAAATCGGGGCATCGCGAGCACGTGGCCTGCATGGAGCATTGAGAATTGTGCGCCGGCCTCGCGTTTTTCTTCCCGCCGCGCTTTTGGCATTCCTTCTTGTAAGCCTTCCTTTTTGGTGGCCGGCTACGCCACATCAACCGTCACTCGAAGCATTGCGATGGTACGAGATGGGAACAGCCGCGCTGCGCGACGGTACCTCCTACAAGGCCACTAAGGCGTTGGAACAAGCCGTGCGGTTGGATGATCGATATGTGCTTGCGCATGCCCGGCTGGCTGAGGCGTGGACCGAACTGGATTATGCGGACCGGGCAAGAGACGAAATCCTTCGCGCTCAATCATTGGTTAGCGACCTGCCGCCGCTCCCGCAACTGGACTCACTTCGGCTGCACGCCATAGGAAATACTGTGTTGCGCAAATTCGATCGCGCGATTGAAGACTATCGCGGGATTGTCGAGGAATCTCCGGTCGCACAGAAGGCGAGCGCATACGTGGACCTCGGCCGTGCTCAGGAAAAGAACGAAGATATCGCGGGCGCAATTGAGAGCTACGAGCAGGCCGCTCGCCTCGATACTCAAGACCCCGCGGCGTTGTTACACCTGGGCATCCTCTACGGCAGGAGGCAGGAACTCGGGGCAGCAGGCAACGCGTTTCAGGAAGCGGAGAGACTTTATCAGGCCTTGTTCAACTTTGAAGGCGGGACGGAAGTTTGTTACCAGCGAGGATTTCTTTATAAGAACCTGAATCGGCTCGCCGATGCGCGTGCCCAACTCGAAGCGGCCCTAAACACCGCGGGCATCTCAGTCTATCAGCAGATTCGAGCACAGTTGGTTCTAAGCAGCGTCTCCGCCGCTGAAGGCAATGCCGCCGAGGCCGACCGGGAAGCAAGCGAGGCAATCCGGAAAGCGCTGGACAACCGCATTGAGAATCAGGCTACCAGCGGCCTCATCTGGCTTGGCAATTCGTTTCTTCTCCGCGGCGAGTACAACGATGCTGAGAAGTCGTACAAGCGGGCGCTCGATTTTGCAAAACGAGATAATGGGCATATGAACGAGGCGGTGGCATTGTTCTCGCTGGGGAGCCTTCGCTCGCAACAGCGCAACACAGATGAGGCTTTGAATTACATCGAGCAAGCAATTCGTTTCTTCGAGAAAGGCGACTATCGCAAATGGCTCTCGACAGCGTTGATTTTGCTCGGCCGGATCAACCGGGATCGTGGAGACTACTCTGCCGCTCTGCGTGCATTCGACGAGCAGCTTCAACTCGGACAGCGCACGGGCGACCTATCTCAGTTGGCGCTCTCGCATCAAGAGAGCGGCAGCGTGCTGACGGCCCAGGAAGAATATTCCGATGCGCTCACTCATTTCGACGAGAGCTGCAGCATAAAGCGTTCGCTAAATGCCACGGTCTCACTTGGGTATTCTCTGATGTATCGGGGCGGCGTACTGGCGCAACTGGGCCGCTACCCGGAAGCCAGAGCTGCACTCGACGAAGCGTCCTCGATAGCCGAACGGTCTGAAGGCGCCTACAAGGAACTGCTGGCTAACATCCATCTTGCCCGAGCGCGGCTCGAGTTGAGCGGTTCGCGCTTCCGTGATTCGTTATCGAGTAGCCGCCGCTCACTTGACCTTGCGGATGTGCTTTATCAGGACATAGCCGTTCAGGCAAAGATCACGCTTGGGTTAGCGGAGGCTCGCTCCGGTGAGCGCCGCTTGGGTAGTCAAGCGTGCGCGGAAGCCGTCGAATTGGCGACCTCTATCGGCGACCCTCAGCTACTGTCCAGCGCGTTGTTGGCCTCCGCGGAAACAATGCTCGAGAGCGGCGAGGTGGAACGTGCCTTGGAGACTGCCCTGCGGGCGCAGGAGCGCTTCGCACACTATGGACAACAAGACTCCGAATGGCGCGCGTGGCTGATCGCCGCCGAAGCCAAGCAGCGGTTGGGAGATGTCACCGCTGCGCGTGAATACGCCTCTACCGCTGAGACGCGGCTTTCAAATCTCGCACAGAAATGGGGCCCCGAAGCGTACAACGGTTATCTAGCCAGGTCAGATATCCGGTATTTTCGAAGACGACTTGGCCAACTAACAACGATCTAACTGTAATGAGGAGACTCAAAATGCCGGAACCAATCATAATCGATGGTCATGCGGATAAGGTCACAATCACAGTGCCCGCGGCGTTCAAACTGACCAGGGTGGGAGACAGCTTTACGGTCGAGGTGGAAGCAGAGCCAGGAAAGCCCTTCGAGGAGGTTGTCGTCGGCGACAGAAGTGAGGCCGAAAATGCGAAGACTTTTAGTTTGCGATCAGCGTGGCACATCAGAATAAGCTGAAACGAAACCGGGACACCCTGAACGACGCTCCGGCGAGGTGGCCTACAATGAAGCGCAGTTGACTGGTTGAGTGAGTCAAAAGGCGCGGCGCTACGAAACCGGTGGGCGCCGGCGATGCCAGTCGGTGTGTTGCTGAAACAATCGCGCGGCGGCGGCGACTTTGTGCTCGTCCATCGCGCGCCCCACGAATTGCAGTCCAATTGGCAGCTTCTTCGAATCGAAACCACACGGCACGCTTACCGCCGGTAATCCGCACACGTTTCCGATCCCTCCAAGCGGATCGGAAAAATCCAAATCCGTTTCCAGGTTCGCCGTCAATGGCGAAGCAGTCACCGGCAAAGACGCCGCGGCGATCACATCGAAGTGGTCGAACATCTCGTCGATCTTTCGTTGCAATATCGCTCGAATGCGAACCGCGCGTACGTAGTCTGAAGCCGGAATCTGTTGATTGACGTACGCCGCGACTTTTCCAAGCGGGTCGTTCAATTCCGCTATACGGCCCGACTCAATCAGTGATTCGAACGCCGCGGCGCCCTCGACTGAGATGATCGTGCCGGCCGCTGGTTCCCAGGGGCCTTCGGGGAGCTTTGCGTCTTTTATTACCGCGCCGTTTTTCTTGAGGACATCGATTGCGGCGTGCGTTGCGGCTTCGATCTCGGGCGTAACTTTCTTCCATGCGTTTGTGAGCCAACCGATTCGAAGAGGTTTGAGCGGCGCGCTCGCACTGTAGCTAAACGCGGCGTCGCGAAACGACGCCGGGTCTTGCGGATCGTGGCCGGAGATAGCGGCCAGCACCAACGCGCAATCGTCGGCGGTGCGGCCCATCGCACCGATCTTGTCCATCGAGTACGAAAGCGCCATCGCTCCGTGGCGGCTCACGCGGCCGTATGTCGGGCGCAGTCCGGATACGCCACAGAACGCAGACGGGCACACGATCGAACCCCACGTTTCGGTGCCGATTGCAAAGGCAGCGAGCCCCGCGCCCGCAATCGCACCCGATCCGCTCGACGATCCGCAAGTCCAGCACGTTTCATCCCACGGGTTCTTAGCACCTCCGCTGATCGAAGCCGACGCGAAGCGGTAACCCATCCCACCCGCAAGCTCGATCATCGCCGCCTTGCCGATCAGGATCGCGCCGGCCGCGCGGAGTTTCGTTATCACTGTCGCATCGTAATCGAATTTCTGATTCGCGTATGGCCTCGCGCCCCACGCCGTCGGATAACCTTTGACCGCGAGCAAATCTTTTGCCGCATAGGGAACGCCGTGAAGCGGACCTCGATACTTTCCCGCTCGAATCTCGCGCTCGGCTTGTTTCGCTTCACGCAATGCCAGGTCGCGAGTTAAGACGGCATAGACGTTCAATCGCGAGCCGATGGATTCGCTGCGCTTCAAATAGCTTTCCGTAAGCTCGACGGGCGAGAGCTTGCGTGATCGAATGCGCTCGCCCAACTCTCGCACTGAAAGATAAAGGATGTCTTCGCCTAACACGATTCCTCCTGGTGCGCTAAGACTTGCGATAAACGTGAAAGATCATCGCGGGCTCGTTCGAGTTTTCGAGAGGAAAGGCTCGCAGCGCTTCGCTGGTCTTCTGCGCCTGGGTTATCAATCGCTTCAACTCAATCTTCTGCTCATCCGAAAGGCGCTTTCCATACTTCGCAAGGATGGCTTGATACTGAGCTTCCGCCGCGGGCGGCAACTGAGCCGCTTGAGTGCTTTCAAGAATCTCCGCCGGTTGAGGCTCGCCGGCTGCTTTACTTGCGATCGGCAATGCGGCCGTCGCGGCCGTAACCGCGGCTACGCGTGCGAAGTCGCGCCGGGACAATCGAGCCCCACGTTTCGTGTGCTCTGGCATTTCGATTCTCTCCTTCGGATTGGATTCGCGCTTCGAATAGGAGCGGAATATTACCGCACGGCGATTACTCACGCAAAGCGCGTGACTTCAAAGAGGATGCTCGGATGGCGGGACATCTGAAGGCAGTTTGCGATACAGATCGGCGGGTTTGCTTGAGGCCGGCATTGTCTCGGCGATCATGTAGTCAGGAATCTGAATGTAGATCATGTCACCGAGCGAGTTTCGCCGCGGCATCTCCCAAACGATGCCGTTCCATGTTGCAAGATCGAACGACTCAGGATCATCCGGCGCCCCGCGAATCCTGATCCAAGCCTGCTGACCTTTAATCATTACGACTCAACCGAACCCCTTGCTCAATTGCCTGCCGGTACATTCGGCTACGCATTGTGATTTGGGCTGAAGGAGCAATTACAACTTGCCACACCGTGAGTGTGTTTTCAAGATACCGCGAAACAGACGTGTTGTTCAGCATTCAAACTTTGATCCTGGTTTCGCGGAGTAGCTGGGAGGGATGCTGCTTCAAATCACTGTCGTTACAATCTCGCGAATGCTTCGTTGAAGCTCGAGGTCGTCGGTTATCGGGCTGCTGATCGCGACTTCACACGCGAGGTGCGGATGAATCCCGCTGCTCACTAACTGCGCGGCATAGACCAGCAATCGCGTTGACACGCCTTCTTCCAACCCGTGGCCTTTCAGGTTGCGGACCTTCTGGCCGATCAGCACCAGATCGCGCGCGGTCTGCCCGTCGATGTTGCCTTCGTGCATCAGGATGTCAGCTTCCAGCGGCGGCGGCGGGTAATCGAATTCGAGTCCGACAAATCGTTGCCGCGTCGATTGCTTCAGGTCCTTGAGCACGCTTTGATAGCCGGGGTTGTAGGAAACGACAAGCATGAACTCGCCGGGCGCCTGAAGAATCGTTCCGCGTTTCTCGACGGGCAGCACTCGGCGATCGTCGGTAAGAGGATGAATAAGAACGATCGTGTCCTTTCGCGCTTCGACTATTTCGTCGAGGTAGCAGATCGCGCCGTGCTTGACCGCGGTTGTTAGGGGACCGTCGTGCCACACGGTCTCGTCGCCTTCAAGCAGGAATCGCCCGACGAGATCAGTAGCCGACAGATCCTCGTGGCACGCAACGGTCACCAGTGGACGATTGAGCCGCCAGGCCATGTACTCGATGAACCGAGTCTTGCCGCATCCGGTCGGGCCCTTCAGCATAACCGGAAGCTTGGCTTGATACGCCGCTTCGAACAGCTCGACTTCCTTGCCGGCGGCGAGGTAGTAAGGCTCGTGAGCGATAACGTGTTTTTCGATTGCTTGTTCTACGGTGGCTTGATCTACAGTCATAAGAGAGTGATTCGTGATGCGTGACTCGTGATTCGTAACCCCGCGATCACGAATCACGAGTCACGCATCACCGCCTGTTTCCGCAAGGGTTCCGGCCTGTGTATAATTCTTCGCTTCTAAACGAACATTCGCGCGTTACTGACTTCGGAGCGAAGCGGAATGATAGCATTTGATAATCGGGCGAGCAAAAAGAGATTGAGAACGCAATGACAGTAGCTGTAGCAATGAGCGGCGGTGTGGATAGCTCGGTCGCAGCGGCAATACTGAAGCGCGACGGGCACGACGTCGTCGGCTTCACGATGCAGTTGTGGAATCAGCGCCGTAGGCTTGCGCCCGATGAGGAGCCTCAGCCTTCGCGATGCTGCTCGCTCGACGACGTGTACGACGCGCGATGCGTGGCCGAAGACCTTGGCATTCCTTTCTACGTGCTGAATCTCGAAGACGAATTCGAGCGAGGTGTTGTCCGCCCGTTCGTCGAAGATTACCTGGCGGGCCGCACTCCGATTCCATGCGTCTCTTGTAACACCAAGCTCAAGTTCGCGCGGCTCGTGACGGTCGCGCGGCAGGTCGGCGCCGACTCCGTAGCCACCGGGCATTACGCGCGCGTGGAATACAATGAGTCGAACGGGCGATTCATGCTCATGAAAGGCCGAGATTCATCAAAGGATCAGTCTTATTTCTTGTTTGAGATGACACAGAAGCAACTTGCGAGCGCGAGATTTCCGCTTGGCGAGATGACCAAGTCTGAAGTACGCGAGATCGCGAGAAGTGTTGGGTTGGAGACTGCCGAGAAAGCCGAGAGTCAGGAGATATGCTTCGTGCCCGACGGCAACTACGCGAAGTTTGTTGAGAACTATGCGCGCTACGAGATGGGTGAATCTGAAATTCATGCCGGCCAGATCAAGACAGCAGAAGGAGCGGTTGTTGGCGAACACGCGGGCCTGCATCGCTACACGATCGGTCAGCGCCGTGGAATTGGAATCGCCGCAAGCGAGCCGCTCTATGTTGTGAAGATAGATGTCCCGCGCAATGAACTCGTGGTTGGAAGACGCGATGAGCTTTATGGCCGTTCATTCTTTGCAACGGGTGTGAACTGGGTGGCGATCGCATCGCCCGATGAGCCGGTGCGAGCCAGCGTGCGAATTCGTTATCGCGCGATTGAAGCGCCGGCCACGATTACTCCTTTCGAATCGGGCCGAGTCCAGGTCGAGTTCGAGGAGCCTCAAGCAGCCATCACTCCGGGACAGGCGGCTGTGTTTTACGATGACGACGTTGTCGTCGGAGGTGCGTGGATAGAGTGAGAAGGCAGATGGAAAATAAGAATCGGATATGGTCCAGGGTGAGCGGCGCTGCGGCATTCGCGTTACAACTCTTGCCTTTTGCCGTTGTACTTTTTTCTGCGTCGTGCGGTTCGAGTGGCGGCGCCGTTCCTGCAAGCACGACGATGGGCACCTGTCCTGTTTGTCACATGAAGGTCAACGCATCGGACGAGTGGGCTTCGGAAATCTATTTCAAAGATGGCACGAAACTGCTCTTTGAATCACCCGGCGATATGCTCGCGTTCTACACTTCTCCGGCAAGCTACAACGTCGATGATGCGCACAAGGATCGCGCGAACATTCAGAAAATCCTGGTGAAGGATTATCAAACCAAACAGCCGATCGACGCGCTGCAGGCAAGACTTGCATACAAGAGCAAAATCGAAGGCCCGATGGGAGCGGACTTCTTCCCATTCGCAAAGCGAGAAGAAGCCGAAGCATTCGTCGCCGCAAACGGCGGGACGCTTCTGGCGTTGAATGAAGTGACCGGCGATATGGTTCGAGATTTGAGGAAGTGATTGTGGACAAAAAAATTCATCAGATTGTATGGGCGTCCCTCCGTGGGCGCCCCTCGGTTGTCGGCGGCGTCTCGGTTTCCGAAAGGGGCGCCCACAGAGGAGCGCCCAAACAAGCATTGCTGGGCCTGCTCGTGTTGTTTGTGTTTCCGTTGGCTGCTTTCGCGCAAGGCAGCGATCGCGTTGTCAAAGCCACGGGCCACGCATCAGTCGATGGCGTTCGGCCCGGCGACAAGTTCAAGGTCGCGGTCGCACTCGAAGTTGGCGAAGGCTATCACATCAACGCGCATCGTCCGTCGCTCGATTTTCTTGTCGCGACCGCAGTCAAATTCGAACCCGCGCCGGGCATAACCATCTCCCAGGAAAAGTATCCCGCGCCGAAGCATCGCAAATTCGAATTCGCGCCCGACACCGAGCTCGCCGTTCACGAAGGCACGGTGTACATAACCGCCGAAGTTCAGACGGATGCGTCGATTGCGCCCGGAGCTTCAACACTTCACGCGATAGTCACCGTCCAGGCTTGCAACGATTCGCAATGTCTCGCACCTTCTGATTTGAATGTCGAAATCCCGATAAAATTCGTCGCCGCAAAACAGCCGGTCAAGCAAGCGAACTCGGAGATCTTCGCGAAGGCGGAAGCCGCGCCGGTCGATGACGCCACGCCGGCGCCGGCTGCGGGCTCGTTGACTCAGTTCCAGGGCAGCGCCGCGCCTCCGAACAAGATCGCTGAGTTGATCACGAGCAAAGGGCTCGCGCTCACTCTCGTGTTCGTGTTTCTTTCAGGCCTGTTGCTCAACACAACGCCGTGCGTTTATCCAATCATCCCGATCACGATCGGATTCTTCGTCAACCAGGGCTCAACGGGCGAAGGCAAACCTAATCTTCGCCGGACATTTTCGATGGCCGCGATGTACGTGCTCGGCATGGCGATCACCTATTCGGTGTTGGGAGTCATCGCGTCGCTGTCGAAAGGATTATTCGGGGCCGCGTTGCAAAACCCGATCGTGCTGATCGCGCTCGCCGCCGTTATGATCGCGCTGGCGTTGTCAATGTTCGGCGTATACGAATTCAAACTGCCCGAGTCACTGAATCGCTTCGCCAACAGCAGCACTCAATCAACGAGCGGAATCTTCGGCGCGCTGGTTATGGGATTGACGATGGGAATTGTTGCCGCGCCGTGCATCGGGCCTTTCGTGCTGGCGTTGCTGGTTTTCGTAGGCGAGAAGGGCGATCCGGTTTACGGGTTCTTCATGTTCTTTGTGTTGGCGCTCGGATTGGGATTGCCGTATCTGGTGCTCGGAACGTTTTCGGGCGCGATCAAAGCTCTGCCGCGATCGGGATTGTGGATGGTCACGGTGCGCAAGGTGTTCGGGCTCGTGCTGGTCGGTATGGCTCTCTACTTTTTGATGCCGTTGATGGGCGAGCGCACGACTTGGGTATTCATCGTATTCTTTGCTCTGTCGGCGATCTACTTGATCCTGTGGGAAGCTGGGAGAACCAAGCCAAAACAATTCGCGTGGGTGCTTCGAGTAGTTGGGGTAGCTGCCGCGGCCGTTGCAGTGATGATGGCTCTGCCGAAAAAGATCGAAGCCGAAATCGCGTGGCAGCCTTACACCGAACAGGCACTCGCTCAGGCTCGGAAAGATGGCCGGGGCGTCATCATCGACACGTTCGCCGATTGGTGCATCCCGTGCAAGGAACTCGACAAACTTACTTTTACTGACCACACCGTCAGGAGTGAAGCAGAACGCTTCGTGACATTGAAGCTCGATCTTACGAGCAGCGATCCGAATTCAGAAGCGGGCCGCGCGCGCACTCGATTTGGAATTCGTGGAGTGCCGACGGTGCTGTTTCTCGACAACACCGGCCGAGAGCTTGCGGACCTGCGGCTTGAAGGATTCGAGAAGCCCTCAGCCTTTCTCGGAAGAATGAAACAGGTCGAGTCCTCACCCGCGAGTTCGCTCAAGCTTGCTAAGAACGCGATTGATTCGAGGTCGCCCGCTGCCGATGCCGCCGCTGGATCATCCAGCGAGCCAGCGCCGTCGATTAATCTGGCGTTGCTCAATGGTGGCTTGCTTGCGCTTGAATCGCTTCGAGGGAAAGTTGTGATAGTGGATTTCTGGGCGACGTGGTGTGTGCCGTGCTTGTCTGAGATTCCGATGTTCAATCAGTTAAAGAAGGACTATCAACCCCGCGGCGTTGAAGTCGTAGCGATTTCGCTCGACGAAGAAGGCGCGACGAAAGTGAAGCCATTCTTGAAGGCTCACCCGATGGACTACACACAAGTGATAGGCGATCAGAGTACGGCGAGTGCGTTCAACGTGTCAGCGGACACACTTCCAGTGACGCTGTTGATCGACAAGGAAGGTCGCATTCGATTCCGTCACGTGGGCATCATAAAGAAAGACTTGCTCGATGCCGAGCTAAGTCAGTTACTGAACGAGTGAAGGCCGTCAGTTTAGAATCTATTTGAGTTGTGCCGCCTTTCCGTCGGCGTGAGTTCGCCAAGAACCCAATCAGAATCTCTCTGGAGGCGATTGAGTGAAGGCCGTGATGGATACCAACGTCCTCGTTGCCGCCCTACGGTCCAAACAAGGCGCTTCGTTTGAGATTCTCCGCCGTTTGCGTATCGCTGAATGGACGGCCGTACTGAGCAACCACTTGCTTTACGAATACGAAGAGGTTCTTAAACGGCAAGCGCCAGAGCTTGGGCTGAGCCTCGAAGATGTTGACCAACTCTTGAACGCTCTTTGTGCCCGTGCTGAAGAGTGCCTTCTTTCACATGCCTGGCAACCGATTCTGACCGATCCCGACGATGAGCCACTCGTCCAACTTGCAATCGAATCCGATGCGCTCCGAATCGTCAGCCACAATGTGCGCCATTTGCAGCCTGCGGTACGATTGGGAGTTGAAGTCTTGCGTCCTCGCGAGTTTCTTGACAGACTGAGAGCATGAAAACGCTGCAAGCGCAGGTGCCGGACATACTGGTCGAGGAAGTTAAGGAACTGGCCGCGAAGCAGAACACGAGCGTCGACCAAATCGTGTCTCTTGCCTTGGCCGCGCAGGTTTCTGCCTGGCGAACGCGCGAGAGCATAGTCTCACGTGCCAACCGCGTAAACTGGCAACGCGTAGACGACATTCTTGCCCGCGTACCGAATGCACCCCCACAACCGGGCGATGAACTGTGAACTTTCCTTGCGCTCTCATAATCACTTTTGATGAAGGAATACAATCAACGAGGACCATTCCACCTGCCGGTGACGCTGTTGATCGACAAGAAGGGGCAGCTTCGACTCGGTCTTCTTGCTCCGCGCGGTAAATGAAAACTCGAGTCAAGGGTCGCCGAAGGTATCAGAGACGGGAATCACGCCGCAACATTAACAGAAAAACGGTTAGGGCTTTTTCTCAGCGGACTTCTCATATATTTCCTGATGGGCTTTTCTCGCATCCTCTAGTGTCTCAGCATCAACGTTTGTCACAATAACAATGGTGTAATCCGGCTTAGAGAGTCCGTGACTACTACATCACCCAGACCTCGTAGTCCTCGATTTAGATGGCTTTTAATACCGTCGCTCAACGACTCCTCAGCATCCAGCTAAAGAGCCCACGCGCACCAACCGCACTTAAGAATGCACGCAGTGCAACAGACGAGGAAAGCAATATCGGGGGAGAGATGTTCGATTCTGCACTCGACGGCGTAGGTCGGTGAGAAACACTGATCACGAATGGCTCGGACTCTAAGCTGGTGTGTTGATGAATAACAAGTCGAACAAAGTTTCCTATTGGTTGATTGTCCATAATGAATGCTCCTCAGTTGCGAAAATAACAGAAAGCGCCTATCGTAAGCCAACATACTTATTAATACTTACCCGACCTACCTTCAAGAGCGTGTTTTCGAAACAATTCTGCCGCGACATCTCCACTCATCACCGCACTCTCAATCGTTGCCGGCAGTCCCGTATCAGTCCAATCTCCCGCGAGAATCAAATTCGGAATCGATGTTCGAGGACCTGGTCTCAATCGATCTGAGGCAACGGTATGTGACAGAGTCGCCTCGCGCTCTTTCACAATCGCGCTGTGAAGCACCGTAGCCGAGCGGCTCTCGGGAAGTAGCTCGTGCAATTCGCTGACGGCCATCTCGACCAAATCGTTTCGAGTCCACTCGACATAATCTCGCGCCGCGCTGATGATCACCGCAATGTGATTGGACCGCTGCTCCGATGTGATGATCGCGTCCTTGTTGAAGATCCACTGGCATCGAGTGCCTAACAATCCCACGAACTCGCGGTCGATGATCGGGCGATCAAACCACAGGTTGATCGAGACGATAGGCGAAGACCCGAGCGATTCAAGCGTTGCAAATTCTTTTTCCTTCAACTCGCGCGGCAGAATCCCAAGCAATGCCGACGGCGGAACGGCGCTGATGAAGCAATCCGCTTCAACGCGCTCGCCGTCTTTCAACTCGACCGCTTTGACGAGACCGCCCTCGATGATCAAGCGCTGCACTACGGCGCCGGTCTGCACGTCTCCGCCTTTTGACTTGATGAAATCGCTCGCGCCGCCGGTGTACAGATCGCTCAAGCCAACTCGCGAGATGCCAATGCTCGAATTCTTCACGCCGCCGCCGAACGCTTCCTTCAAAACCACCTGAAGCATTCGAGCCGAAGCGATCTCGGGACTCTGATTCAACGTCGCGATCACCATCGGATTCCAGAACCGAGTCTTGATTCTTTCGGATTGTCCAAGCTCGCCGAGCCACTGATCGACCGTGAGTGAATCAGGGGAGAATCGGCCGTTCGTCGTGATCGCGCGGCGAAGATTCAACGCTCGAAGCTTGTCGCCAACGCCGAGTCCTTTCATGCGGAAGAGTCCCGCGAGCACGTGAAGCGGAGCGGGAAGCGGCGGGCAATCGAAACTCGCGAAGCCTTCGCGGTCCAGGAAATCAATGTGAGGCCGCTCCTGAAATTCCAAGCGGTCGAGCGTCCCGATCGTCTTGAGAAAATCAATCGTGTGGTGATAGCAGCCCATGAACAGGTGCTGCCCGTTGTCGACGATGTTGCCAGTCCTTGAATCGATGAACGAATACGCGCGCCCACCCAGATGAGCGCGGCGTTCGAGCACCAGCACTTCCCAACCGCGCTCGCTAAGCCGCACACCGGCGGTGAGTCCCGCGAAACCGCCTCCGATTATCACCGCTCGCCTGGACATTCCGTCGCGCTACCTCTGAAGTTTAGCCTTGAGCCAGATGCTGAATGCGATTCGCAATCGGCGGGACTTCGATACCGTGAGCCGATTGCGGAACACGTCGAACTGGACCGCGGGAATTTGATCGAGCAGCTCTTTGTAGATCGCTCCCATTATTTCTGCCGCGAACATCGAGGCGCGATCCCCATCGGGAAGGGAAGCCGCGGCCTTGTCGAAATACGACGCCGCACGCGCGTGTTCGAATTTCATAAGCTCGATGAACGGCGCGTTGTAGTGACTAGCTCGCAGATCGCGTTCCGAGTATCCAAAGCGTTCGAGGTCTTCGAGCGGAATGTAGATCCTCCCGCGCGCGATGTCCTCTTTCAAATCTCGAAGAATGTTTGTTAGTTGCAACGCGAGTCCCAGGTTCACGGCGTATTCGCGCGTGCGCGCCGACTCATAGCCGAAGATCTCGATGCATATCAGCCCGACCGCGGACGCCGCTCGATAACAATACTCGCGCAAATCGGCGAAGCTCTGATAGCTGTGCCATTTCAAATCCATTTCCATTCCGTCGATCAAATCGAGGAACGGCTGTTTGGGCAAATCGAACTCTTCGATTGAGACAAGCAATCGCTCGCCGAACTCGCTGGTTGGCGAGCCGCGATAGCACGCTTCGATTTCGTCGCGCCAGTATTTCAGCTCGGCGTAAGGGTTCCGTCCCGCCTGGTCCTCATCGACGACGTCATCGAGCACGCGGCAAAACGCATAAACATCGTTGATCGCGCGACGCTGCGCTCGTGGCAGCAGCAGAAACGAGTAGTAGAAATTCGATGCGGTGGCGCGCGCGAGTTTGCGCGGCGCTCCGAGCACTCGTGACACCGCTGATGAGACCGTCGAAGTCATCAGTACCGTCGAAACGCCCCCTTGTTCACCGCTCTCAGAAGAATTGTTATCTTGTCGGATGAGCTGATCACCGGCCGACGTTTGAACACGTCGTAGCCGTTCTCTTCAATGCGTTCGAGTATTCGCATTCCTCCGAGCCACACCGAACGCAGCTCGAGTCCGAGTCTTCCGCTTACTGAAGTACAAAGCGGCTTTCCGCGAACAAACATTTCACGCGCGCGCTCGACTTCGAACTTCATCATTCGCGTGAAGCGTTCGTCGATGCGTTGCGTTCTTAGATCATCGGCTGTCAGATCGAAGCGCGACATGTCTTCTTCGGGAAGATAGACGCGATCTTTCTGAAGATCGACGGCGGCGTCCTGCCAGTGATTCGCCAGTTGAAGCGCGGAGCAGATTTCGTCCGACCACCGTAGCCGCTCGTCATCGCGATAGCCGAACAGAAGCAGTATCAACCGCCCGATCGGATTCGCCGATCGCCGGCAGTAATCGAGCAACTGGCCAAAGTTGTCGTAACGCGTGACGGTCACATCCTGCGCGAATGCGGACAAGAGGTCTTCGAACAACGCGAGGGGCAAATCGAATTCGGTGCGCGTGTCCGCGAGCGCGACAAAAACCGGATGCCTGGCATCACCCGTCTCGGATTGCCTCAGCATCAATCGCCATTCTTCAATCAGATCGAGCCGCTCGGCTTCGGTGTAACCCTGGCCGTAGCCCTCATCTGCGAAGTCGTCGGCCGTGCGCGCAAACGCGTAGATGGCGTAGACGTGTTTTCTCAGGCGGCTGGGAATGAGCACCGATCCGACCGGGAAATTTTCGTAATGAGACCGTGCAAGCTTCTCGCAAAATTCGTAGGCGCGATCGAGCGGCCACTCATCCGCGAGCGGCGCGGTGACGGCACTCGCCAACTCGCTTGTACCCTGTCGTGTTGCAGTGCTCATTGAATGACGAAGTGTATATCGGCGGGAGAGAGTAATGAAAGGAAGGAACGCGCAAGATTAGCGATGCGCGGCGCCAATCTGATTCGAAGCCACGACTGGAACGATTGTGACGCAGGGCCGCGCAGGCACAAGTGTGCTTTGCGCGACCCTACTCGCGTTCTGACTTGTACTGTCAGTTTGATTTTTTCTACGTGGGAGCGGGCCTCACTCCCAACCAAAGAACGTGCTCGCCGGCGTCAGTGCGCAGTCGCCACACGCGAGCTTCTCGAAAGCGGCTTCGAGGGAGTCGTCGTGCGGTGCTTGACGCAAGACTTGCGGAGCGCGTCGTCCACCAGCGGCTCGACTACGCATTCCGATTTGCGGCATACGGTAGACAGTTCGCTGATTACGAGGTATCGCGCTCGTTCGAGCATCCGCTTCTCGCGAAATGACAGCGGCTTGCTCATCGATAGATACGTGAGGTTCTTCAAAACCTCTGCGACGTGAAAGATGTCCCCGGTCTTCATTCTTTCCAGAAACTCTTTGTAGCGATCTTTCCAATCAATGGGGGGATTCGTGAAATCAGCGGAGAGGGCCTTTAGCAGCCGGTCGCACTGATTGTTGTTGATAGGCGACCTGAGACCAATCTCTATTGCGTTGGCTATTGGAACCATGACCGTCGATTCGGTTGCTTTTAGCCTGAGCAGGTAAAAGCTGTTCGGCATGCCTCCAATTTCTGTGGTCGTGATCTTCTCGATTACGCCTATTCCGTGATTAGGATAGACAACCTTCTCGCCTATTTTGAAGCTCACAGATACCTCCTTGTGACCATTTGAACGGAATGCTGCCTCGAGTGAGGACTTCAGGGGTAACCTACCCATCGACATATCAATTTACTCAGTTATTGACGACAAGCCGCGAACTGAACTCGTCGGAGGGTGCTCGATTCGATCAGGGCAAGTGCGATTTTAGAATCGCTGATCTTGCCCGCCCACCTTGTTCGTATTACCCAACTCGGAGTTTACAGTAGCTCCGACAAAAGGGTCAAGCAAAGAACGGAAGAATGATGAGTGATTCGTGAAACGTGATCCGTGATGCGTGAAACGTCATGCGTGAAACGTGAGAATGTGCGAGTGACTTATCGTTCACCACGGATCACGCTTCACGCATCACGTTTCTCGCGCATCAACCATCGCGCATCACGTTTCACTCATCACGTTTTACTCATCACGTTTCACTCATCACGTTTTACGCATCACCCATCACGCATCACTTATCACTCATGGCATCGTGAATGAAACGATCCACAGTCGTCTGAGCGGCCCGCGTTCCTTGCGCAATACTTTTATCACTACATCATCCCCGCTCTTCAGGTCGCGCGTCACGCGCGCAAACTCTTCCTGACTGTTCACCGGCCGGTTGTTGATCTCGACAATCAAATCGTCTTCGGTGAGATTGTTCTCATCCGCGATGCTGCCGCGTTCGACGCCGACAACGATCGCCCCGCGAGCGCCGTCGAGTCCGTGCAGCTTAGCGAGCTCGGGGGTGAGGGTCTTCACACTGATCCCCAATCCCGAAACAGCCTTCGCCTTATCCTTTTGCTCGGGCGCTTTTCGCGGGCCTCGCGGATCAACTGGAACCGGCCTGAAGTCTTGACGGGCGTCGGCGTCTTCCTGGCGCTCTTCAAGCTTCACGTTGGCTATTCGCCGCTCGCCCGCGCGAACATAGTCGATGTTGGCCACGCTTCCAACGGGCAGCGATGCGATGCGTCGAATAAGCTCACGCACGTTCTTGACTCTCTGACCGTTGATGCTCGTGACCACATCGCCGCTTTGCAGACCCGCTCGCCCGGCAGGTCCGGTTAGGTCGGTCAACTCGAGCACTACCACGCCCTGTCCGTCGGCAATCTTGTTGAGCCGCGCGATCTGGGGAGTTATCTCCTGGGGCTTGATGCCCAGGAAGCCTCGCCGCACGCGGCCCTGCGCGACTAGCTGATTGTATATTTCGACGGCGGTAGCCGACGGCAATGCGAAGCCAATTCCGTTGTAGCCGCCGGTGTTCGTCGCGATTTGAGTATTGATACCGATGACCTCGCCCGATAAATCCACAAGCGGGCCGCCGGAGTTTCCGGGATTGATCGCCGCGTCGGTTTGGAGGAACTGCTGGAAGGGCGTCGATCCGCTTTCGGTCACGCGATCCTTGGCGCTGATGATCCCGGCGGTCACCGTCTGCTCCAGGCCGAACGGCGATCCAATCGCAAGCACCCAATCGCCGACGTTGAGCCGGTCCGAGTCTCCCATTCGAGCAACCGGCAAGGGCTTCGCGCTATCGATCTTAATCACCGCAAGATCGGTCGGTATGTCAACGCCGACAACCCGGGCGTCAACCTCGGAACCGTCAGAAAGCCTGACCCTGATTCGGTTTGCGCGAGCCACCACGTGCGCGTTGGTAAGGATGAATCCCGCCGCGTTCACGATCACGCCTGAACCGGTGCCCTCGCGCGCGTACACCTGACTCTCGTAGACCTTTATGTGAGCGACGCAAGGCTCGACGTCTCGCGCAACGCGTGCGAAGCTGGCTGACAACGCGTCTGCTACCGCCGGCCTGCCGTTGATCGTCAGTCGATTGTCGTCCGAGGTCGCGCGCGCGGCGCCGTGCACGATCACGCCTATGGCGATCCCGGTGGACAAGCAACACAACGCAACCAGCAGGATTATCGTCCGCGTGCGCGCGGCCGGGTCAGTCTCGCGGAGTGATTCGTTTCGTGTGTACATCGCAGCTCCTTCAAAGGTTCAATCGGATCGAGGATTCCAAAGGTTATCGAGTCTCAAAACTTATGCGGCGATTATATCAGATTGGAAATTTTATGTTGAAGGCGATCGAGTTCGACGCTTTCGCTTGTCTGGAGGAGGCGGTGTCTCACCCGTATGGGCGGGACCTCGTGGCCGCCCCTCTCTCATTGCGGTTCGGTTGCAAGAGGGGCGGCCACCGAGGGCCGTCCTTACAAGTGGTTCACCAGTCGCCCGCTATCGATAAGCCGGCGCATAACTATGTCGTTCAACTCTGAGCGGTATCTCAAACCCGTCGAGCCGCTCGCAAGCAAAGCATCTCTGATGTTGCTCATGATTTCGAACGGCGTGACGAGCCTAGCTTCGACTATCTCGTGAGTGTCAACTGGCTGAAGCTTGCCCCCAATCTTGTGCGCGGTGAACACGTGCGAGGTCCAGTCGATCACACGAGTTTGATGCGTGAACTTCACCTCAGCTCGAACGATGTATTCTTCAAGCGCTATCGACAGACCGGTCTCTTCGTAACCTTCACGAAGCGCGCCTGCTTCAAACGGTTCGCCGGGTTCTACGCCGCCCGAAGGCGCGCGATATGCGCCCAGTGGATACATCGGTTTCCTGATGACTACGATCTGCCCATCGATGATGATGAACAGCGTGACATCGTGGGCGCGACCGTGCTTCTGGCTTCGCGCGACCATATCTAACTCACTCTCAGTCATCTCATAGGCAAGAGTAAGAACTTCGGGCACGCCGTGTTCCTTTTCGAGATCGAGAATGGTTTCCGAAGAGATGTACATTTGAGAGAGGACTTAATGCGGCTTGGTTTTCGTATCCCGGGTGACGGCCCAATCATTTCGACTTCGCAATCTTTTCAAAGAATTCCATCACGGCCGGAAACGTCGAAGCCAAAACGCTCAGATGATTACCCTCCGGCACTTCAAGATAGGTAACCTTGAGACCTGCCTTCTCAGACGCTGCAGCCATTGTGCGCGAAAGTTGGACCGGCGCGATGCCATCCTGCGCACCATGAGCGATCATCGCCGGGATGCCTTTTACTTTTTCAAGAAGACTCGTCAGAGCTTCGCCTTGTGCAGGTGGCCCGCCGGATACCGCGGCGATGGCGGCGAACTGTTCGGGCTTAGCTGATGCGACCAGCCACGTGCCGAATCCGCCCGTTGAATGTCCGGTCAAATATATTCTCGAAGCGTCGATTTTGTAGTCGCGTGTCACTGCTTCGATCACATCGAACACGTCCTTCTGAGCCGGCCCGGAATAACTGCTGAAGCGGCCACGCCCGTTGACGCCGACCAGAATCCAACCTCGGCGATCGGCTTCGCCTTTCACGACGGCAGGATCAAACAGGCCGCTGAAATAATAACGCTCATCGCCAAGCGGCCCATGAAGCATGATCACCATCGGAGTGGGGCTCGCGCCGTCGTAACCTCTGGGCACGTACACGCGATAAGGAACAAGCTGATGATCACCGGATTGATAGGCTCGCTCGAGTTCACCGCGTTCCGCCGCAAAAGGGTTCTCTCCCTTCGCAAGCGCGGAAAGCACATTTTCGATGCGATCAATTTCCTGGTTGGGGTTCAGCTCGACGTCGCCTCGAGTCCTAGTTAATTGAGCAAGCCTCTGAAGCTGAAACTCCGGTGTGGCGGCGAGCGGGGCAATCGCTTTGACCTTTGCGTCGCTGGAATTCTTGATTGCCGCGATCGCCTTTGACATTTGAGTGATGCTGTCACTGAAGTCGGAAATTGCGTAGATCGATCGCCGCAGTTCCGCCACTCTCTGACCACCGGCTTCGATCAACGCAACGACGTCGTAGACGCCATCGGGCAGCAGAAGTCTTCGCGAGGCGATGCTGCTTGTTTCGCCGACATCGAGCCGCTCGGCAATCACGATCGGCTTCGCAAGCGCGCGGGGCGACTTCGAATCAGCCGGCTTTGTTGCGCCTTCGACGGACACGATCGAGAGCGTGAGAGTCGGTGTAGATGATAAGGCTTTCTCGATGTTGGTCTGAAACATTCGGGTCACCGAGATTTGAAGCACCTGATTCGGCTCGACCACCAAGCGATCCGTTTCGAGTGTTAGCGAGGCAACGAATCTCTGGCTCTCGTCCCACTTCTTACCCGCGAGCAGAGTCTCGGCTTCGCCGAGGACTTCGATGATGCCGGGAATGTTACCTTGCTTGAATGCCTGCTCGGCCCGCTTGCGCAGCGCATCAATCGCGGCGAGATTCGCGCCGGCCTTTCGCTTCTGCGCGTACAGGCGATTGAACTCCTGGTAACGCGAGAACAGCTCGAAGAGGTAGGGAATCTGTTGCGCCGCGGCCCCGGTTTGTCCGATGGCAAAAAACGCAAACAGAAGAATCGCGCAAAGAATTCGGAGTTTGGAGTCTGGAGTTCGGAGTCGGGAAAGTCGCGGCTTCGAACTCCAGACTCCAACGGTCTTCTTCATCGGTGAACCATCCTCCAGTTCGGTTTCGGACGCAGTTTACCACAACACAGGAGGTTCAGGGTTCAGGGTTCCGGGTTTCTGGCTTCTGGCATTTGGTTTTTGCTTTCTGACTTCAGTCGGAGAAAAAAAGCGGAAGTAACAACCTAGAGAGGTATAGCAGAAACCCTGAACTCTAAACTCTGAACCCTGAACTCTGAACCCTGAACCCTGAACTCTGAACCCTTTTCTTTGCGCTTCATCCGTCGCTCTTGTATATTCGACGATCACAAAACCAATTCAATTCGAGGGCCCCATGAGTGCTACCGAACGCGCCTCCTTCATTCACGATCCCAATCTCAAGGTACTGATCGACACCGGCCGGCTTCAGGCTCGCGTGCGCGCGATGGCCGAGCAGATCACCAGCGATTATGCCGGCAAGAACCTTCATCTCATCGGAGTGCTGAAGGGTGCGTGCGTGTTTCTGTCGGATTTGATGAGGTCGATCGATCTGCCGCTCTCGCTGGACTTCATTGGAATCTCGAGCTACGGAGCCTCGACAAAATCATCGGGCGAAGTGCGGATCACCAAGGACCTCGACGTAAGCCTCGCGGGCAAGGACGTGCTCGTAGTTGAGGACATCATCGATACCGGTCTGACGCTGAATTATATGGCGAACATATTCCGTTCGCGTGAAGTGAGCTCGCTTGCGATCGCGGCTCTTTTGGACAAACCGGATCGCCACGAGATTGCAGTGGACGCGAAGTACATCGGCTTCACGATCCCGAATCATTTTGTTGTGGGATATGGATTGGATGTTGGAGAGCTGTATCGCAACCTTCCCTTCATCGGCGTGCCTGAGATACCTGAGAACCTCGTCAAAAGTTGAACCTGCATCGCATCACGCCGTTCGACAACCTGCTGAGCAAAGTTTGAACGAATATGTTCCGCGGCAGCGCTCGTCGTTTCATGTTGTTCGCGTAACTGAGCCTCCAAGAGCTCCGCGAGGAATCTGTTTGGTCATCAATACGCCTTAATCGAGATTAAGGTTGACGAGACGCGAGTCAGTGACCGAGTCGACAACCTCATCGTTCAGGGGTGATAAACGACAATAACCAACCTTTGCTGCCGAACCTGGCATCGAAGCGGCTATCTTTCGCGCGATAAAGAAAACTATGGATAGAACTCTGATTTGGGTCTTACCACGCTGCGCTGCCGCAGGGCTGCTTCTAACGCTTGCCCTGCCTCCGTGTAGTGTCCCCGCGCAAGGCAAGCGTCAACGCCAGGGCACTCTGGTCAAGCTGCAGTCTCTCGACTTGGGCGGATATGCGATGCACCTTCCGCATGTCTTGACTCCCGGCCAGGCTCTCGTTCGACTCGAGGATTACGTGATAACCGTCGGCGGTACTAATGGAGAGTCGGAAGCGGACTATCCGGAACCGGATCCTAAAGAACCAGCGAGGCTGTACCGCATAAGAGCGAATGGAACGCTGGCCTTTGTGCGACGCCTGCCGCCACACGCCCGAGCCTTGGCGTTGCGAGGTAAGACTGTTTACGCGGTAGCATTCGATCCAGAAGGGGGGACCACAACTCACCTGGAAGCCTTTCAACTCACTGGCGAGAAGAACCAGGCTCGGGTCACATTGCGAAGGAAGCCTCCCCTTCAATACACGACCTTCATGAGATGGTTGACGCCGCTGCCAGACGGCATAGCGGTAGTCGAGATACCGCGGCCGGGACATTCTTCGACCGACAGGATCGATCTGCTCTCGAGCGATGCAAGTAAGCTTTTTGCTGTGCATTTGGTGAAGAGGGACCGCGAAACGCGCGGCGATCCGAACGATCCGGTTCGTGACCACACATTTCTAAGAGAGACTGTATTATCTGTCTCCGCCAATGACTCGATCCTGGCAGCCCGGCTCACGAACGGCAGAGTCCGCTTGCTGGGCTTCAGCGATTCAAAACTGAGACTCCGGCACGAGATGAAGCTGAAAGGCCTGCTCGCGTTGACCCTATCGAATCAGACGATGTATGCATATACCGAAGCGGGAATGCTCTTCGCCTTTGACGTAGCCGACCCCGATAGTCCGTCTCAACTCTGGGCGCGAAGAATTCCGCAGGTCCCAGATCCCAAAGGGATCGTGATCGACGGCGATCGAATAATCGTTCACGGCATCGGCTTGACTGAAGTGTGGAGTAACGACGCTCATCCACCGGCGTACTATGAAGTCGAAAACAAGTGGAAAAGTCTAGAGTGCGTGATTGTGAACGGCGATCTGATATACGCCTTTAATGGCGCTGCGTCGGTGTCTAAGCTCATGGTCCTTCGAATGAAGCGGCCATAGCAGTTGCTATGAGTTACGGTCATCCGGTTTTTGTGGGTAAGTACATTGACCACTTCGCGTCAAGACTCAGTCCCGAAGCAGCCATCTTTTCCGATTAAGGCCGCAACAATTTTGAGAGGAGAAAAGATATGTTCACATCCTTCGCCAAGTGCTTGGTCGCGACTCTTCTGATCTTCTTGCTCGTCCCCCCCACGACCACTGCTATGCTCGTAGGAGCCACCAACCGATTCGGGATGGAGCATCCCTATCTTCGCGGCGTGCGGATTGAGATGAAAGATGGTCGCAAGTTTGTCGGTTACGTTGCTTGGAGCAGCGAGGCGACCTCGTACGACAAGGAACCCAAATTCCCGCAAAGCCTGATTGATCCCAAAGCTTATCCAGAGGAAATGAAAACGTTGGCGTTGTACACGAAGCTTTACCCCGTGTCGAAGGAGGTCTTACGGCGGGCATTCCCGGGGGGTACGAATATGAGAATGGTGATCGCGACCGCCACTGACACGCTGAGGCTGCCAGTCAAACAGATCTCCGAAATAAGGGCCTCGCGCATGAAGTACGACGGAATCGAGGCCACCATCGATGGCATGATCACAGATATTCGCTCGCCCACGATAATTCGATTGCTGATAAACGGTAAGCCTTTCGCTACTCGTAAGAATGACGATGGCTATGTGCTAGTCAGCTTCAACCGCAGTATCGGTCGCCGGGCGCTTGCGGAGATCGACGCCGCACTAATCAGGGCTAGCCACAGAAGCCCCGATTCTGACAAGGCTTGGGAGCCGACTAGTCGCCGTCTGTTGCGGAAACGTGTCGTAGTTATTTCTTTCATTTCTGAAGACTGACCAGCGGCCGCCTGATTCGGAACGCGACACATTCGCGTTAACGAACCTCGATCGAATGCCTGAAGAGCTTCTCACTGATTCGCGTTCAGAAATTCGCGGGCGAATCGATTGCACTCATCTGAGGCCGCGCTCTCACTGTGAGGGCTGTGACCGCCTCCGTCAATGATCTCGATTTGCGCGGCAGGCAACTGCTCGCGAACCGCTTCCATTTCGCCTGGCTCGGTGCGCGGGTCTCGCGAGCCGTGCAGAAACAATGACGGTATTCGAAGGTGACCGAGCTTGCCGTCATACAGGTCCTGCTTGGGATGCGTTGACTGATCAGCGAGCTTCAACCACGCGGCTCCGTTCATCACAATCAGCTTGCGCCAGTAGTCCTCGCCGTGATCGCGCGCAAGCGTTGTCGTGACTCGCTCGCCCAAAAGAGCTGGATCGCCCGCCATCGTTTCAAAGAACTCTCGCGAACCCGGCTTCGAACGATAGAAGTGAAACGCCTCGAGGATAACGCCCTTGATGCGCTCGGGATCAGCCAGGCCGATCATCGCCGCGATAACTGCTCCGTCGCTGTGTCCCCACAATACTGGCTGGTCGATGTGAAGAGCATCGAGTAGACGCAAAGTCTCACTCGCGGCGCGTTGGTGAAAATCTGAAGGAAGATGATCGATGCCGAGCGACCGTCCGTATCCCGTGCGGTCGGGAATCAGAATTCTGAAGCGATCACCGAGCGCGGCGATTTGTCTGTCGAACGGATATATTTCGTAGCCCCATCCGCCGTGGAGAAACACGATTGGCGCGCCGGTGCCGGTGTCGCGATAGTTGATCTCGATCGGGTTGATCTCGGGAGCCAGCGGCGATTCATCGATGGTTGCGATCGGCAATTGATCCTCCTGTTTGTAGTCCGGCCTTCAGGCGGAAGTTTGTAGCGTCTTTCACGAACGAAGAATCTCAACGTACAAACTTCCGCCTGAAGGCCGGACTACAAACGCGCATGCTACCGTTTCCTTGCGGCGGCGCAAACCGTGAGCTATATACATTGCTCGCGATAAGAGGAGGCCTCATGCGATTGATTGCTTTAGCCGCGCTGTCGCTGATTGCGGTCTTTCCGACGCTTGCGCAATCACCGGTGCCCGTCGCTCAAGAACCGCGGCATCATCTCAAATTCGAAAACGAATACGTCCGGGTCTTCGACGTGATGGTTCCGCCCGGCGACGCTACGTTGTTTCACGTACACTCGAACGACTACGCGTTCGTTTCGATTGGCGACGCTACGTTGAAGGCGCAAGCGCTGGGCGGACAGCCGGGTGATTTGATATTGAAGGACGGCGAAGTCAGGTTTACCAAGGGGCCGATCACCCATCGCGTCACCAACATCGCGAGCAATCAGTTTCGCAACATCACGATCGAGATACTCGGTACACCGGGACCATCGGGCGCTTCGAAGCCCGATACCAACCCGGGATTATCAACGGTGCTCGATAACGATCGTGTGCGCATCGAACGCCTGATTCTCGAACCGGGGCAATCGACGATAATGCACACGCACAATCTTTCAGCGCTGAGTGTGTTTCTCACAACGGCAAAGGTGCGAGTCGAATCACCTGGCCAGAAGCCACAGATCATGGACTACAAGCCCGGCGATTTTCGGTGGCGCTCGGCTCCGACGACGCACAAGTTGAAAAATATCGGCTCGACGCGATTTGAAGCGGTCGGCATCGACTGGAAGTGACACCGATTGATGCCCCAATCCAACAAGGCCACCACGAAACCGGCTCCCATAGCCAGTTTGCAGGATCAGATCATTGAGTGCCGGCTGTGCCCACGACTTGTCGCATGGCGCGAGCAGGTCGCGCGCGAAAGAGTCCGACGCTTTGCCGATCAGCAGTACTGGGGCCGGCCCGTTCCGAGTTTTGGCGACCCGCGAGCGCGCGTGCTTGTCGTGGGGCTCGCACCTGCAGCGCAGGGCGGGAATCGAACCGGACGAATCTTCACCGGTGATCGAAGCGGGGATTGGCTCTTTCGAGCGCTACACAAGGCAGGCTTCGCGAATCAGCCAGTGTCAGTTTCTCGCGATGACGGATTGCGATTGAAAGATTGCTACGTGACCGCGGCGGTTCGATGCGCGCCGCCCGCGAACAAGCCGTTGCCTGCTGAGATCGCAAACTGCCGGCCTTTTCTGATTCGAGAGTTGGAATTGTTGAAGCGAGTTCGAGTCATCGTAGCTCTTGGACGGCTGGCATTCGATGCCGCGATTAATTCGATTGGCTTGGATGAAAGCGTGAAGCCGCGGCCAAAGTTCGGACACGGCGTCGAGACTCGATTGAAAAATGAGATGATGCTGATCGCGTCATTTCATCCTAGCCAGCAGAACACATTCACGGGCCGCTTGACCGAGCCGATGTTCGATCGAATCTTCGCCGCCGCGCAACGAATCATTTCGGATCAATAATCATTGGAGGAATAGATGAGAAGGAAAGCAGCTCTGATACTAATCCTAGTTGCGGTCTCCGCTTCATTGTTTGCGCAGACTGCTCCGCCAAAACAAACCGTGTTGATAAAAGCCGGCCGCTTGATCGACGTTCGAAACGGGCGAGTCCTCAACGATCAGGCAATATTGATCGAAAGAGATCGGATCAAAGAAGTCGGGCCTTCGAATCAGCTCGCGTCGAAGGCGGCGGGCGCGCGTGTGGTCGACTTGTCCGGCGCAACCGTGCTCCCGGGTATGATCGACTGTCACACCCACATACTTCTTCAAGGTGACATTACCAGCGAAGACTACGATGTGCAGTTGCTTAAGGAATCGATTCCGTTCCGAACCATTCGAGCGACGGTCGCCGCCAGAACCGGATTGATGAACGGCTTCACCGCGATGCGCGACCTGGAAACCGAAGGCGCGATGTACGCCGACGTTGACGTGAAGCGCGCGATCAACTCTGGCTACATCGACGGGCCGCGAATGTTCGTTTCGACGCGGGCGTTCAGCGCGACGGGTATGTATCCGCTGACCGGCTACTCGTGGGAGCTGCGCGTTCCCGAAGGCGTACAGATCGTCGATGGCGCGGACAACATTCGCCGAGCCGTCCGCGAACAGGTCAAGTACGGCGCGGATTGGATCAAGTATTATTCGGATCGCCGCTATTATGTGAAAGACGGCGCGCTGCATTCGTGGGTGAACTTCACCGATGAAGAAGTGCGCGCGCTGGTCGATGAATCTCACCGGCTGGGCCGCAAAGTCGCCGCGCATGCGATGGGGCGCGAAGGCATAGAATCGGCTCTGAGAGCCGGTGTCGACTCGATCGAGCACGGAGACGGGCTCGACGATGAGATGATGGATTTGATGATCAAGCGCGGCGCTTACTGGTGTCCGACGATTTATGTTGGTGTATACGTCGCCGAGGGCCGGGCCGCGGCGGGTGCTCCAATTTGGAATACGATGATCGAGCTCGAGGCGAAAGCTTTCAACAAAGCGGTGAAGAAGGGCGTGAAGATCGCGTTTGGAACGGACGCCGGCGGCTTCGCATGGACTGAGAACGAAGCGAAAGAGTTCAGCTACATGGTTCGATACGGGATGACTCCGATGCAGGCGATTCAGTCAGCAACAATTTCTGCGGCGACGCTGTTGGATGCCGCAAACGACATCGGATCGATTGAGCCCGGTCGTTACGCGGACATCATCGCGGTGAAAGACAATCCGTTGGACGACGTCACTCGACTTGAGCACGTCAAGTTTGTGATGAAAGGCGGCCGCGTCATCAAGAACAGTTTTTAGTGCTTGTGAGGGCGGCCCTCACAAGTTGGAGAACACGAGAATGCGAAAAATACTAACGTTGGTTTCATCCTTCATACTCATCTGCGGATCGCTGCTCGCGCAGTCGCCGCCGAAGCAAATCCTCCTGATCAAAGCCGGCCGCTTGATCGATGTTCGCGCGGGCCGAGTGCTCAGCGATCAGGCAATCCTCATCGAAGGCGATCGGATCAAAGAAGTCGGTCCGTCGGCGACTGTCTCAAGCCACGCTCCGTCAAGCGCCCGAGTGATCGATCTCTCGTCGTCAACGGTTCTCCCCGGGTTGATCGATTGCCACACGCACCTTACATACGAGCCTCAGCACAACGGCTACACCGGTCTTGGAATCTCGATTCCTCGCGAAGCGCTCTACGGGGCAAAGAACGCAAGAGTGACTCTGGAAGCCGGTTTCACGACCGTGCGCAATGTCGGCGCGAATGGCTTCGCGGACATCGCGCTACGGGACGCGATCAACGCTGGCGATGTTCCGGGGCCGCGCGTTGACGCATCGGGTCCGGCGATCGGAGTCACCGGAGGCCACTGCGATGAGAGCCTGCTCGCGCCGGAGTTTCATCACAAAGCCGACGGCGTGGCCGACGGCGTGCCGGCGTTGATGGCCAAGACTCGCGAGATCGCCAAGTACGGCGCTGACTGCATCAAGATTTGCGCGAGCGGCGGCGTGCTCTCGAAAGGCGACTCGCCCGAAGCCTTGCAGTTCAGCGATGAAGAGATTCGCGCGGTGGTCACGGAGGCTCATCGGTTGGGACGCAAGGTCGCCGCTCACGCGCACGGCGCAGCGGGAATCAAGCAGGCCGTGATGGCCGGAGTCGATTCGATCGAGCACGCCTCGTTCATCGACGACGAAGCCATTCGATTGATGAAAGAGAAGGGCACGTATCTGGTGCCGACGATCTATCTCGGCGATTGGTTTATGGAGAACTATGCGCGAATCGGTGTGCCGGACTTCATGGTCGAGAAAGCGAAGGTTGTGATGCCCGCGGCCCGGCGGAACATCGGCCGGGCGTTCAAGGCCGGCGTGAAGGTTGCCTTCGGCACGGATGCGGCGGTTTATCCTCACGGGTTGAATGCGCACGAATTCGCGGTGATGGTGAGGCTTGGATTGACGCCGATGCAGTCGATACAAGCGGCGACAGTGAACGCCGCGGATTTGCTTGGCTGGTCTGATCGCGTCGGCTCGATTGAAGCGGGGCGCTTCGCGGATATCATCGCGGTGAGCGGCGATCCGACAACCGACGTGACGACGCTCGAGCATGTGAGCTTCGTGATGAAAGGTGGTTGGGTTGTTGTGAAGCAATAGATGTCATACCGCAATGACTGTGTATAATTGAGCTTCGCATTTACGAATCGAAGGAGACGGCATGAAAGAAGCGAAGTCCAGCTCGAAGAAGGGAACTGCTTCAAAGAAGTCTGCCAAAGGTGTGAACGAGACCGCTCGCACCGCGCAGTCATCGAACGAAGAGCGCGCGAAACAATCTGAAGCGAAATCGGCCCCCGTTGCCGTGACGACCGAGCAACCTGAACTGCCGGCGACTCACGGCAAGATCAGCATCTTCGGCGGACCAAAGGATCGCGGCATCAAGCCCGACGATAAGCTAGCGCTCCCGACGGGTCCGCACGGCGTCTATGAACGCGTTCGCACTCTCAACCCGAAGAGTTTCTACTGCGCGATGCGCTGGAACTATCATGTTCATCACATGGCGCCTGAAGACGTGAAGCGTTGGTGGGGAAACAAGAAGCTACAAATTACCAATTCGAAAACGGGCGCGGCGATTGTCGCGCGCGCGGTTGACTACGGGCCTCACGAGAACACGGGCCTCGACATTGGCATATCACCGGGCGCCGCCCAAGCTCTGGGAGTGGAAGCAGGCGACGAGGTCGATATCGCGCTCGCCGATCCGAAGCTGGCGCTTGGGCCAATCGAATAAAGACGGTTGCTGGTTTCTGGTTTCTGGTTTCTGGTTGCTTGTCTCTGGTTTCTGGTTATTGCTTCCAGGATCACAGTGTACCCTACAAACCAGAAACCAGAGACAAGCAACCAGAAACCACAAACCAGTTTTTATGATCCGCTATCCCGCATTTGACCCGCCCGAATATTTCGAATGGAAACCCGACCACGATCTCGTCGCACAGTTCGCGCGGACAATCGAATCGGATCCGGCTCGCGCTGCGGTCGTGCGGGCGTTGGATGCCACTCAACTGCTCGGACTCTATGAAGGGTTGATTCGGAATCGGCTTCACGACATCGCGCTCAAGCGATGGGTCAAGCAGGGAGTCATCTCAAAAGCGTGGCTCGGACTGGGAGAAGAAGCGGCAACGATCGGACCGGTGCATGCGCTTGATCGATCATCGATTTCCGAGAGAGCGCCGACTGATATTGTTGCGCCGATGATTCGAAATGCGGGCGCGTGTCACGAGATGGGGATGGCGATCGCGGACATGCTTCGCGGGTATCTTGGGACAGCAGACTCGCCGACACACGGACGCGATCTGCACATCGGGGATTTCAAACGAGGCGTGCTGGCTCCGATCAGTCACGTCGGCGACATCATGGCAGTGACCGCCGGAGTCGCAATGAGCTTCAAGCTGAGAGGCGAGCGTCGCGTTGCATTGACGTGGATCGGCGACGGCTCGACGAAGTCCGGTGTCTTTCACGAGAGCCTGAACCTGGCGGCGGTTCAGCGGCTGCCGATGATCGTGATCATTCAGGACAACAAGGTCGCGCTCGGCACTCGCCTGGATCAGCATCATCGAGGTTCGTTTCTGGAGTGGCCCGCTGCTTATGGTATCGAGGGCGCGGCGTTTGACGGCAACAATGTGCTGGACGCGTACGCGGCGACGAAGCTTGCGGCTGGTGCGTGTCGCGAAGGACGCGGGCCGGTGTTGCTGATCGCGGACACGTTTCGCATGGGCGGCCACGCTACTCACGACGAACGCGAAGCCCGTGCGACGTTCGACACGACGCTGTTTGAGTATTGGGGCAAACGCGATCCGATAGGTCAGTACGAAAGATACTTGATCGAAGGCACGATGGATCTGGAAAGCGGCCGCCGAATAGAGCGCAGCGATGCATTGCGCGCGCGCAACGCGGACACGTTGAAGCGCGTCGAATCGCAGGTCATCGAGGAAATTGATCTCGCAGCCGAGGAAGCGCTCGCCAGCTCGAGAAATAATATGCCCGAGCCTCATTCGGCGGCAGACGGCGTTTATGCGGAGGCTGAGGCAGCCCTCGAGGAAGCGGTTGCGGTGAATGCGATTTTGTAATTAACTCCGCGCAAATGGACGCACTGATATCCCAAAGGTGAATTATGAAATCTCTGATTGCTCTGCTGATACTTGTCCTGTGCGCGGGCTCGACCGCGGTCGCCCAGAAGCACAAGAAGCCCATGCCGCGCTCACGATCCACAACAAGTCAGCCCTCGAGCGGCGCTGTGAATAAACCTCGGATCATCGGTTCCCGGATCGTGATCATCACAAAGAACGGCGACCGCATCGAAGGCGAGTTGCTGGACCTGACGGCCTACAGCGCTCGCATTCGAGCAAACAATCTCGAATCAACAATCGCGCTGGACACTGTCGCTTCGCTGGCGTTGAGCGGAGCGCAGCCGCCGGACGCGCGATCTGAACAAACGGCCGGGCCCGTTCGACCCGAGTTCGCGCGTGATGCCGAGGCGGCTCTCGGATTCTTTCAAAGCCTGGCGGCGAATCTGAAACCCGGCGTCGATTACACCGAATACGGCCGGCAACTGACCGAGCTGCGGCGCGCGTCCGAGCGAGTCATCACCCGGTACAGCGCTACGGACAACGGCACGGAGGGTCGGGTGGTATCTTTGATGGCGGGCGCCCTGACCGATTACACCTGGGTGAGATCGATCTGGACTTTGAAGTTTGGCCGATCGAGCGACGGCACGATAGCGGAAACAGATTCGCCGATAGTGACAGACACGCTCTCTCTTTATCCTGATCTCCGCGCTTCGTCAGCAGAGGGCGCAAGACTCTCGGCGGAGAAGCTGATCGGCGGTGTTTGGAGAAAGGCCGCTGAGAAAATCGATCGCGCGCGAACACTGGTCGGGCCACAGCGCTGATCCCCTGCGCATAGCCGCAATCATGAAACCCATAGCACGGTGCACGGGATGCGGATTCGAGGCAGAGGTCAAGGAATTTGACGACTGCGCTTCGGTGTATCACGACGTGCGATGCCCCGTGTGCGGCACGACCGCCATCGATACAAGTCAGATCAATGCGTTTTATCGAGCGGAGGGGTCGGCCTACGGATGGGGTGATGACAACATGCTCGACCGAACGTCAGTTAGCCGGCGCAGCGGCGACGGAGATGATCAGGCTTAGGAAGCATAACAGCGTGTTGCATGGAATTGAGACTCGCATTCATCGGATTCGGAAACGTCGCGCGCTCGTTCGCGCGGATTCTAACGACGCGTGCCCGCGAACTCTTCGAAGAATACGGCCTGCGGTTTAAGACCATTGCAATCGCGACGGGCTCTCACGGCTGCGTCACATCAAACGATGAGATCGACCTCATTGAAGCGGTGAAATGCGTTGAGCGTGGCGGCCCTCTGACTTATCTCTCAGGATGCGAGCCCGCCGACAACTCTGTCGCGGTGCTGAATCAAACGAGCGCCGATGTTATGTTCGAGACAACGCCTCTCGACATTAACTCCGGCGAGCCTGCGATCACTCATATTCGAACTGCATTAGCCCGCGGCATTCACGTCGTCACGGCGAATAAAGGACCGATTGCGTTCGGCTATTCTGAATTGAAATCGCTTGCGGTACGACACAACGTTCAGTTCCGCTTCGAAGGCACTGTGATGGACGGCACACCAATCTTCAATCTCGCCGAATTGTGCCTCCCGGGTGCGCGCGTTCTGGGATTCAGCGGGGTACTCAACAGCACGACGAATTTGATTCTCACCGGGATGGAGGCGGGCCAATCGTTTGAAGAATCGCTAGCGGAAGCCAAGCGGCGAGGAATCGCCGAAGCGAATGCCGATTACGATGTTGATGGCTGGGACGCTGCGGTGAAAGCGGTCGCGCTTGCGAACGTGTTGATGAATGCCGAAGCTCGCCCGGCCGGTGTAAAACGAAGCGCCATACGCGACATCTCGATCAAAGACGTCGAGGCTGCGGCGGCTTCGGGGAAGGTCATTCGACTCGTGGCGCGAGCAGAGCAGACCGCAAACGGGATAAGCCTTGTCGTGCGGCCGGAATTAGTTTCCCGTGCATCGGTGTTCGGATCACTCGGCGGGACTTCGAACGCGTTAGTGATCAAAACCGATCTGATGGGAGAGATCGCGGTGGTTGAAAACGACCCCGGCGTCGATCAAACCGCTTATGCGTTGCTGTCGGATCTGATCGGCGTTCGCAATTCGATGCATCAACCTTAGGGTCGGCGGCGCATCAATTGGCAATTTTACACCCGCGAATTTCGGCAGGCTGTGAGTAAAAGTGGGACGTGTCCGAAGGTGCGTTCTTGACTATGAATACTATGAATAATTAATCGGCTACGCATGTGACCTGCTGCATTAACACCCACTGAAGTGAGGTGTTAATCTGAGAGCCGCACAGTGGTTTCGCATGGCAAGTCCCGCTTCTAATCACACGCAATTCGGCATTCTAACGCGTGCATAACTTGCTGATGCCGTCGCCGATATGCTATAAGCCTCTCTTTGTCGTGAGCGCGAATTTCCCGTCCATGACGGCCCGCGCCGCGAAGTGGCCTCGTTACGAGATCACACACAGAGCTGCAACAGAAGAGCGCGGTTCGAGCAAGCTGGAACGCCGCAATGTAGTTGCCGTGAAACTGGCTGCTGAAGCCGGCTCCAGGTAATCCGGTTCCGGTTCTTCATTCAATAATAAAGGGAGAGATCATTCGACGGTTATGATGGCTGGTAATCTTGTACAAATCCTATTCAAATCGGTTAAGACCGGCGGTGCTGCGCTCACGCGGCTGCGGCGGTTGAGTGTCCTGGCGTTTGTTGCCTTGATTGGCAACGCGGCAACGGTTTTCGGTCAGGCTCGCGAGGCTGCAGCGAATCACCAACCCGGCGGCGAGGCCAACCTGAAACTGCCCGACCTCTCGCAAGTGAAATTCATGGGAGTCGATGGGCACACGCTTCTGCTGTTTGGTTTGGTGATCTGTGTACTGGGCCTCCTGTTCGGCCTCGCGATCTACACTCACTTGAAGAACCTGCCGGTTCACAAGGCGATGCGCGAGATCTCGGAGTTGATCTACGAGACCTGCAAGACCTACCTGATCACCCAGGGCAAGTTCATCCTGATCCTCGAAGCTTTCATAGCCGTCATCATCGCAATGTACTTCGGTCTGTTGCTCAAGTTCGAAGCGGTGCGAGTGATTATCATTCTTCTGTTCAGTCTCGTGGGCATCGCGGGAAGCTACGGAGTCGCGTGGTTTGGCATCCGAGTAAACACGTTCGCAAACTCGCGAACAGCTTTCGCGAGCCTCGAAAGCAAACCCTATCCGATCTATGCAATCCCGCTCAAAGCCGGCATGAGCATCGGCATGATGCTGATCAGCGTCGAGCTGTTCATCATGCTTTGCATACTGCTGTTCATTCCCGGCGATTACGCAGGCCCGTGCTTCATAGGGTTTGCTATTGGGGAATCGCTCGGCGCGGCGGCGCTGCGAATCGCGGGCGGTATCTTCACTAAGATTGCCGACATCGGCTCGGACCTGATGAAGATCGTCTTCAAGATCAAAGAAGACGATGCTCGAAATCCGGGCGTGATCGCTGATTGCACCGGCGACAATGCAGGTGATTCGGTCGGCCCGAGCGCTGACGGATTCGAGACCTACGGCGTGACTGGCGTCGCGTTGATTTCTTTCATCCTGTTGGCGGTCAATGAAAAGGCGGTTGGGCCAGCGTTTCAGGCGATTCAGGTTCAGCTCCTGGTCTGGCTGTTCGTTATGCGCGTGATGATGGTGATCGCGTCGGCGCTTTCCTATTTCATCAATGAAGCGATGACGAAGGCGAAATTCAAGAACGCGGAGAACATGAATTTCGAAATGCCGCTGACTCGACTGGTGTGGATCACGTCGGTCGTGTCGATAGCGATGACATACGTTGTATCGTGGCTCGTAATTCCCGCGCTTGGCGACGGTTCTCAGTGGTGGAAACTGTCGACGATTATTTCCTGCGGCACGCTTGCGGGCGCGGTGATCCCGGAGTTGGTCAAGGTTTTCACATCGACGAATTCCGGTCACGTTAAGGCCGTTGTTTCGTCTTCACGCGAAGGCGGACCGTCGTTGAACATTCTGTCTGGTCTGGTGGCCGGCAACTTTTCCGCGTACTGGTTGGGAATAAGCATAGTCGGTTTGATGGCGATCGCGTACGGGGTTAGCACTCAGGGGCTTGGCGGACTTATGGTCGCGCCGGCGGTGTTTGCGTTCGGACTCGTTGCATTTGGGTTCCTCGGGATGGGACCAGTGACTATTGCGGTTGACTCCTACGGACCGGTGACTGACAACGCGCAATCGGTCTATGAGCTGTCGCTGATCGAGCAAGTTCCGAACGTCGTGGCCGAAGTCAAAAAGGACTTCAACATCGATATTAACTTCGAGCGCGCCAAGCATTTGCTGGAAGAGAACGATGGCGCGGGAAACACGTTCAAGGCTACGGCAAAACCGGTTCTGATCGGGACGGCGGTTGTAGGCGCGACGACGATGATATTTTCGATCATCATGGCGCTGACCAATGGACTCACTAGCAATACTGAAAGCCTCTCATTGTTGCACGCGCCGTTTGTGCTCGGGTTGATTACAGGTGGCGCCATCATCTATTGGTTCACCGGCGCTTCGATGCAAGCGGTGACCACCGGCGCTTATCGCGCGGTCGAATACATCAAGGCGAACATTCAACTGGAAGGCGTCGAGAAGGCGTCCGTCGAAGACAGCAAGAAGGTTGTGCAGATTTGCACTCAGTACGCACAGAAGGGAATGTTCAACATCTTTCTGACTGTCTTCTTTTCAACGCTTGCGTTCGCTTTTGTCGAGCCGTTTTTCTTTATCGGATATTTGATCTCGATTGCGATCTTCGGATTGTATCAGGCGATCTTCATGGCGAACGCGGGCGGCGCGTGGGACAACGCAAAGAAGATCGTAGAAGTGGAACTTCAGCAGAAGGGCACCCCGCTTCACGATGCGACGGTGGTGGGCGACACGGTTGGCGATCCGTTCAAGGACACGTCGTCTGTGGCGCTAAATCCGGTCATCAAGTTCACGACGCTGTTTGGTTTGTTGGCGGTGGAACTCGCGGTGAAGCTGACATCGGATGCCGGCCCGATGGTGAGTCACGTGCTGGCCGCGGCATTCTTCCTGGTATCCACGGTTTTTGTCTGGCGTTCTTTTTACGCGATGCGAATCGGCAGCGAGAAGTGATGCGTGAAGAGTGAAACGTGAGGAATGAAACGTGATGCGTGAAACGTGATAATGATGAATGATGAATGATGAATGATGAATGATGAATGATGAATGATGAATGATGAATGATGAATGATGAATGATGAATGATGAATAGTGACTTCACGCATCACGTTTCACGCATCACGTTTCACGCATTACGAGTGCCTACTTGCGGGCTCGCGACTGCGGCCGTCATAATCTGTTCAAATAATTTCGGGAGTCTTCAATGGCAGAACGAGATAAAGTCATAAAGAGCGGGCAACTGACTTTGCCGCGCATTCTGTTCCTGGTGGTCGTCGGCGGCCTCATCTTCTCTACGGTGTACGCGGGTGGAATTTTTCTGAGCATCGGCTACTGGCTGCTGACCCTGGCGATCTGTGGATTGCTCCTTCTTATCGCCATGGACTACGGCGTCAAGATGGACAAGATCGCCCTTACCGCCCCCGGCGCCGGGTCACCTGTCGCGGCTGAATTGGATTCGGCCCCCACGGCAAGCCTCAAGACGACGATGGGCGAAGCGATGGGCAGCGGGCCTCGTCCAAAGCGCCGCACGGCTCGCCCCGCAAAACGCAGGCGATAAGTTGGCGCCTTGTCGAATAGTCTTCTGGTTGTTCAGGTCGTTTCACATCTCTGACAAATGACTGAAACCACGAGCCAGGCTTCAGAAGCTGTCAACGCCCACCGGCTTCAAACGATCATCGACATCCCTGGTTTGCTATGGCTTGATCTCGACGAGCCCATGTCGAGCGAGCTGGATGAGTTGGCTGCCCGCTACGGCTTCCACGAATTGGCGATAGAGGATTGCCGTCATCATATTCAACTCGCGAAGCTCGACTATTATGATGGCTATTCTTTCATCATAATCAACGCTACCCACTACACTGAAAAACCTTGCGAGGTGCGCGTGCGCGAGATCGACGCGTTCCTCGGCCCGGACTACATCGTGACCGTCCACGAAGGCCCGAGCACCGCCGTTGCAGAGATTCAAAAGCGGCTGGCGTCAAACGCGAGACACGTCACGCGTCCCGATCAAGTGCTTCACGCAGTCATCGACATCGTCGTCGATCGCTATCTGCCGACGCTCGATCATATGGGTGACACCATCGATGACGTTGAAGACGCGCTGCTCATTCACCCCGACGTCGCCTTGCTGCAGACGATCTTCGAATTGAAGCGCGGGCTGCTCCAGTTCCGGCGAGCGGTCTCGTCTCAACGAGAACTGCTCAATATGCTGATTCGCGATGACACGCGGTTTGTACAACCGGACATGCGAATCTATTTTCGCGATGTGTACGACCACGCGGTGCGCGCGATGGATTTGGTGGAAACCTATCGCGATCTGCTGACCGGAGGACTGGACATTTATCTCACGCAGATGGCGAATCGCACGAACGACATCGTAAAGGGACTCACCATCCTTGCGACGATCATGTTGCCGCTAACACTCGTGACCGGATACTTCGGGATGAATTTCGAATACATACCGTTGTTGAAGGATCCAAACGGTATCTGGTACACCACCGCGGTGCTGCTGATCATAACCGTCTCGATGCTCTGGTTCTTCAAACACAAGAAATGGATTTGAGGTGATGCAGCGCCTTCTGCTTGACAAGGTATGAGCCGCGTATAGACTTGACCTGTCGCTAACGCCTCGCGATCTGCCAGCAACCTCCAGCCGAATTGTTGACGTTGAGGAAACGCCGATGAGAAGTAACCTTTCACATCGAGTAACCATAGCGCTCCTGCTTGCAGCCGCTGTGCTTTTGATGAGTCATGGCTCAAGCGCCTCCGGGCAATCAGGACGGCGGCCACCGAAGAAGATCGAATCCCCCGACCCGCTTCCTTCGAAGCCAGAAGAGCCGCCGATCAAACCACCCGAAGACAAATCCAAATCCCGGATTCCCATCAAGGTCGCCTGGCACCTGCGGGATGTCATGGACTCGTCGATGCTCGCGCACGTCGTGCAGAGTGGGTGTCTCGACCGTCTGGCGCAATCGAATTCGGTAAGCGCGGCGCCCACCGATGACGTGAATCGAAAACAGGCGAGCGACATGGCGAAGGCATCGACTGACACGTATGTTCTGTGGTTCGAGTTCGAGTATGACACGGGCAGTCTTCGGCAACCGCCTGGCGGCCTCGATCCGTCCCGGGCTCAGCAGATGTCTGTAAGATACGAAGTCTTCGCTCCCGGGACTGGCAAGAGCAGAACTTCGGGTCACCTCTTTCAACGAGTTCGAACTCCGGGCGGCGTACCTCTTCCGATACCGTCGACGGGAAGCACGGCTGCCGTCGAGTATTCCTTCCGATACATGGGAAGGGAAATGGCCGATCGATTACTCGACGCGTTGAACCTGCCACATCCGGCCGCGCGGCGATAGCGATCTTCAAAGCAGCCCTCAGCGTTCCTCTGCGTCCTCCGCGGTTAAGAAGCAGTTCAACCGCGGAGGACGCAGCGGACGCTGAGGATCCGCAATTCCAAGCCGGCAACACCTTTGACCGCACTGCCCGTTTCTGCGCCCGCTGGCCATCGCGGACTTAATTGGATAGTATCTCGTCTCTTCATTGAATCTGTAACGATCAAGCAAAGATGAAATACGGGTTCGTCATCGATCATCGTAAATGCATTGGCTGTCACGCCTGCACCGTAGCCTGCAAATCCGAAAACGAAGTCCCGCTTGGCACGTTTCGCACCTGGGTCAAATACATCGAAAAGGGTGAGTATCCCGACACGCGCCGATTCTTTTCGGTGCTTCGTTGCAACCATTGCGAAGACGCGCCGTGCATCACGATCTGTCCGGTGACCGCGCTGTTCCGCCGCGACAACGGAATCGTCGACTTCAACGGCGACCGCTGCATCGGTTGCAAGTCGTGCATGCAAGCGTGCCCTTACGACGCGCTCTACATTAATCCCAACACGAACACTGCGGAGAAGTGCAACTTCTGCGCGCATCGAGTCGAAAAACAACTCGAACCCGCTTGCGTGATCGTTTGCCCGGTTCAGGCAATCATCTCGGGCGATATGGATGATCCGTCGTCGAAGCTCTCCCAATTAATCGCCACCGAAGCGACGACTGTGCGAAAGCCCGAAGCGGGAACGTTACCGAAGCTCTTCTACATCGAAGCCGATCACGCCGCGCTCGCGCCGACCGAACAAGATCACACCGGAGGCTATCTTTGGTCCGAGCTGCGAATGGAACCGGTGATGGCCGACGACCAGGCGTTTGCGGCGGCGGATGCGCACGCGCGAACAACGTACGATGTATCACACGAACGGCCGTGGGGCTGGAAGGTGTCGGCTTACTTGTGGACGAAGTCGATATCGGCCGGAGTCTTTTTGTTGGCCGCGGTGGCGATCGGATTCGGATTGGTCAAAGGCCATTGGCTGTTCGAAACAGCCGCGGCGCCGGTGTCCCTGATTTTTCTGGCGGCGACTGTAGGGTTGCTCGTCTGGGATTTGAAACGACCCGAGCGGTTCCTGAGCATACTCCTGACGCCGCAATGGAAATCGTGGCTGGTGATTGGCGGCTACGTGCTGGTGATCTTCGGCGCGATGCTGATGGCTTGGATGATGATTCCGTTTGTCGGTCTTTACGCCGCCGAAGGTCCGGTTATGCTGTTCGGAGCGTTGTTCGCGATCATGTCTGCGATCTATTCAGCCTTCCTTTTCAAGCAGGCGCGAGGCCGGGTTTTCTGGCACAGCTCGCTCACGCCGCTTCATCTTTTAGTTCAATCGATGACCGCCGGAGCCGCGATATTGATGCTGATCATGCTCGCTGATTCGGTCATCAGCGGAAGCGAGTTGGACGGAGCCGCGTGGTGGTTTTTGTATTACGAGTTGATCGGCGCCTTGATCGCCAACGGCGTGCTGATCGCCGGCGAGCTGTTCATGCCGGAGGACAACGTGGAGCGAAAGCGCGCGGTTCGGCTGATAACACGCGGCTTATTTCGCAATCTGTTCTGGGGCGGCGCGGTGATCATCGGGGTGATCCTGCCTCTGCTATCGCTGACGAGCGGCGCGGCCGAGTATCACATCGCTGCCGTGTTGACCGCGTTGTCGGCCCTCGCCGGCGTGTTCCTGTGGGAGCACATTTGGGTACAAGCCGGGCAAGCCGTTCCGCTCAGCTAGACATTCAATGTCTGATCAACTCGAGACGCAATTCCGTGAAGCATAGTTCCCATTACAACCTCAAGTTCGCTTCAACGTTGCTGTTGATCTTTACCTTGCTCTGCCCGCTTGTCGCCGCTAAATCAAAAAAGAAGGACGCGCCCAAGCTCAAGATTGATAAGCCGATTGAGCGAGCGCTCTCAGGCGGCGAGGAGCATTCTTATCGCGTTTCGCTCAAGGCCGGTCAGTACGTAAACTTCATCGCCGAGCAAAAGGGCATCGATGTTGTGCTGACTCTTCTCGATCCTGACGGCAAGAAGCTCGCTGAAGCTGATAGTCCCAACGGCACCGACGGGCCCGAATCGCTTTCACACGTCGCCGATATTAAAGGCAAGTACATTCTTAAGATCAACTCGCTTGAAAAGCAGGCGCCCGCCGGGCGCTACGTATTGAAGATCGCGGAATTGCGCGCGGCAACCAAACAGGACAAATCGCGACAAACGGCCGAGCGTGCATTTCGTGAAGCCGTTGCGCTCAAGTCACAGCAGACCGCAGAGTCGCTCACTAAATCGATCGCAAAATACGAAGAGGCGCTCGCGCTTTGGCGAGTTGCGGGTGAGCGTGACTTTGAAGGACTCGCTCTCAACAATCTCGCGGAAGTTTATTACTCGCTCGGCAATCGAAAGAAAGCGCTCGAGTTGTTCGAGCAGGGCCTTGCGCTAATGCAATCGACCGGGTCGAAGCTTGGGGAAGCGGCGATGCTCTCGAACATTGCTGCCGTCTATCAAGACCTTGGCGATAACGACAAAGCTCTCGACTACTTCTCGAAGGCGCTTCCGCTGCGGCGAGCCGTCGGCGATAAAACCGGAGAGGCGGTCACGCTGTCCAATATCGGATTTCTCTACAGTCACACGGGAGAAAATCAGAAGGCGCTCGATTATTTCAACCAGGCGCTGACGATTGTTCGCGGGGCAGGGAATCGCGCGTTCGAAGCGACCGTGCTGAACAATCTCGCCGCTACTTATCAGGACGTCGGCGATGTTCAGAAATCACTCGATCACTACAATCAAGCGATGCAAATCGCGAAGGCGATAGGCGATCGCTCGAGCGAATCGACGATCATCAACGGGCTGGGCAATCTCTTTCTTACTCAAGGCGACACTTCAAAGGCCCTCGAATATTACAACCGGTCGCTCGTACTGAGCCGCGAGGTTGGTGATCGTTCGAAGGAAGCCGCGTCGCTCGGGAACGTCGCGTTAGCTTACGATACCGCGGGCGAAAAACAGAAAGCGCTCGACACTTACGCGAAGGCGCTCGAGATGACTCGCAGCATAATCGATCCCCGAAAAGAGGCCGAGCTTCTTTCGAATATCGGCGTGGTTTACAACTCGATCGACGACAATGAAAGAGCGCTCGATTACTTCGATCAAGCGCTGCCGCTGCTCCGCAAAGTGGGAGATCGATCGGGCCAGGCTACGACGCTCAATAACATCGGCGCTGTCTACGATCGAATAGGCGAAGGGCAAAAGGCACTCGACTACTACGGACAGTCGCTTGCGCTGACTCGCGCAATCGGCGAGCGGCGAACCGAAGGCGTGATTCTCGACAACATCGGCGCGGTCTACGAATCGCTGGAAGATCACCCGAAAGCGCTCGATTATCACAACCAATCGATAATCATCGCGAAAGAGATTGGCGATAAGGCGACGCTTGCGACCGCGCTTCGAAACGCCGGGATTGCCGAGCGCGCACTTGCTGATAACAGAAAAGCGGTCGAGCATCTGAATCAGGCTCTCGAGAACGCGCGAGCCGTTGGTAACCCGCGACTGATCGGATCAGCACTGAACAATCTTGGCGAAACCGTTCTGCTGTCGGGAGACAAGAAGAAGGCGCTCGACTACTACGCTGAGTCGTTGCCGCTGTGGCGCACGGCTGGTGATCTGACGGGCGAGGCGGGCACGTTGTATGGACTTGCGCGAGCCGAGCGGGACCTCGGCAACCTCTCTCAGTCGCGAACCAAAATCGAAGCCGCGCTTACGATCGTCGAGTCCTTGCGTGTGCGTTACAAACGGCAGGCTCTGCGCGCGTCGTACTTCGCTTCGGTGCAGAAGTACTATGACTTTTACATCGACTTGCTGATGCGGTTGAATCGCGCGCAGCGTTCGGATGGAAACGACGCAATTGCGCTAGAGGCAAACGAGCGAGCGCGCGCTCGCGGGCTTCTGGACATGCTCGCCGAAGCTCACGCGGACATTCGTCAGGGAGTCGATCCCGCGCTGTTGGATCGCGAGCGCTCGCTGCAACAAAAAATCAGCGCGCGAGCCGAGTTGCAAATGCAACTCGCCGCAAGCAAGACATCGCGCGAGCTGCTCGGCGCCGCGTCGAAAGAAATCGAGACGCTCACCAATCAGCTTCAGGAGCTTGAAGCTCAGATTCGAGCGAGCAGTCCTCGCTACGCCGCTCTCACTCAACCTCGTCCGCGCAAACTGAAGCAGATTCAACAAGACGTGCTGGATTCGGAGACACTGCTGCTTGAATACTCGCTGGGTGAAGAGCGCAGTTATTTGTGGGTCGTGAGCAAGACCTCACTGACCGCTTACGAATTGCCAAAACGCTCGGATATCGAGAAGGCCGCGCGAGAAGTCTACTCGCTGATCACAAAACCGAACGGGCAAGCTCGAAGCGCGGATCAACGACGCGGCTTACGAGTCGCGCAAGCGTTTAGGGGTGACAAGAGTCTGGAAGCCGCGCTAGTCGCGCTGAGCGGAATGGTCGTCGCGCCGGCAGTCGCGCAGCTTGGCTCGAAGCGCTTGCTCGTGGTCGCGGACGGCGCGCTTCAGTACGTTCCATTCGCCGCGTTGAGCCCGAACGCGACTTCATATCGGCCGTTGATCATTGAGCACGAAGTAATAAGCCTTCCATCAGCGTCAACACTCGCGGTTTTGCGCGAAGAGTTGAACGGAAGAAAATCCGCGCCTCGCACATTGGCAGTCCTTGCCGACCCGGTATTCGAATCAAACGACGAGCGGATACGAAAGCCGGGGCCGAATCAAAAGCGTGAGTCGCAACCGGCGAACTCGACCTCTCAACGTGGGTTATCAATCAAACTGCAAAAAGCCGCGAGCGAAACCGGCGTAGCAAGCACCGGTCTCGAAATTCCTCGATTGCCGGGCACGAGACAGGAAGCCGAAAAGATTCTCGCGCTCGCGCCCGAATCAGAACGAATAGAAGCAACCGATTTCGCCGCGAGCAAGTTCACTGCGACGAGCGATGAACTCGGTCAATACCGCTTCGTTCACTTCGCGACGCACGGGTTTTTGGACAGCGCTAATCCTGAGTTGTCGGGTCTGGTGCTCTCGCTTGTGAATGAGCAGGGCGCGCCGCAGGACGGGTTCTTGCGCGCGCATGAAATCTACAACCTGAAACTGCCCGCTGACCTCGTGGTCTTGAGCGCGTGTCAGACCGGGCTTGGAAAAGAGATAAGAGGCGAAGGCTTGGTGGGACTCACTCGCGGATTCATGTACGCGGGCGCCGCGCGCGTGGTTGTCAGCCTCTGGAGCGTCGATGATGAAGCGACATCGATGTTGATGGCTAGCTTCTATTCTCGAATGCTGAAGGATCGAATGCCGGCGGCCGCGGCGCTGCGAGCGGCTCAGATCGAGATGTTGAAGCAACCGAAGTGGCAGGCTCCATATTACTGGGCCGCGTTTGTGCTTCAGGGCGAGTGGAAGTGATAATGGCGTTTGTAAGGAGGTTAATATGTCGAGCGCAAGTGTGGAAAAAATAATCGAGGGAGTTAGGGCGTTGACTCAAGAAGAGCAGCTCCAGGTCCGCGAGCTGATCGACTCGCTTTTGGGGAATCCCAATGAAGCTCAAGGCATGTTATCGCCTGAAGATCTGTTGGAGCGGCGACTCCTTGAACGGGGAGTGATCAGCGAGATACCTAAACGCAACGTCGACCCGGCTACCTACAAAGAGTTCGAGCCGATCGAAGTCAAAGGCAAGCCGGTGTCCGAAACCATAATCGAGGAGCGCGGCTAGGCTCATTTGTGCTTCAATCGAGCGGAAGCGATAATGGACGAGTGAAAGGAGGCTCCAATGTCTAGCACAAGTTTGGAAACGGTGATCGAGGAACTCAAAGCGTTGACGCCTGCCGAGCAGAAGAAGGTGCGGGAATTGATTGACTCGTTGCTGGAAGCCTCTGCCGAAACCTCCTCGAACCTTTCGTCTGAGGACCTACTTGACCAACGCCTACTTGAGGCCGGTGTGATTAGCGAGATTCCGCCGCGCATTACTGACTTCACGCCTTATCAGAATCGCAAGCCAATTGAAGTGAAGGGCAAACCGGTTTCCGAAACCATCATTGAGGAGCGGCGCTAGGTGGCCGTTTACTTCTTTGACAGCAGCGCTATTGTAAAACGCTATGTAACTGAAACTGGCACGGCGTGGGTTCTGCCTCTCGTTGATCCCAGAGCAAACAACCACATACATCTGGCCCGCATTACCGGCGTTGAGGTTATTGCGGCTATTACGAAAAGGAATCGCGAAGGTAGTCTTGCGCCCAACGATGCAGTCACTGCGATCGCAGACTTTCGATATGACTTCGGCACGGCCTACAGAATCGTAGACATAACCCCAGGACTCATAGCAAGCGCGATGCAGTTGGCTGAGATCTACGTTCTAAAAGGCTATGACGCCGTACAGTTGGCAGCCGCTTTAGACGTGAATGCCCATACTCTCTCTTTGGGCTTGCCAGCGGTTACTCTGGTTTCGGCCGACAGTGGTCTCAACAAGGCGGCGGTAGCCAGCGGATTAACTACCGACGATCCGAATGCTCACCCATGAAGGAATGAAGATGCCTGCTAAAGGTGATAACGCCGCGCAACAAACGCCCGAGGGCTCGCAATCAAAACCCATCCGAATCGGTCCGACCCTCGCGAGCTATCCACCACCTGATCGATGGGATGACTGGACCGAATACGATGCGAAGAGCTGGCCCAAAAAAGTCGAGCGCCGTTACTCGCTTGTGCCGACTACCTGTTTCAATTGCGAAGCCGCGTGCGGACTCCTGGCTTACGTCGATCAGGAGAGCGGCGAGATTCAAAAGCTCGAAGGCAATCCCTTGCATCCCGGTTCGCGAGGCCGCAACTGTGCAAAGGGCCCGGCGACTATCAATCAAATTCATGATCCAGAGCGAATTCTGTTTCCCATGAAAAGAGTCGGTCCTCGCGGCGAAGGCCAGTGGGAACGAACTACGTGGGACGAAGTGCTCGACACGTTTGCGACAAAAATCCGCAACGCGCTGATTGAAAATCGCCGCAATGAAGTCGTCTATCACGTAGGCCGTCCCGGTCACGATGGCTACATCGATCGAGTTCTGCAAGCGTGGGGAGTCGACGGCCACAACTCGCACACAAACATCTGCTCGTCGGGCGCGCGAGTAGGATACGCGCTGTGGCAGGGCGCGGATCGCCCGTCGCCGGATTACGCGAACGCAAGTTTTATTCTGCTGCTCAGCTCGCACCTCGAGACTGGTCACTACTTCAATCCTCACGCGCAACGAATCATCGAAGGAAAGATGGCCGGCGCGAAGCTCGCGGTCATCGATCCTCGATTGTCGAACACGGCGTCTGCCGCTAACTATTGGTTGTCTCCGTGGCCCGGCACCGAAGCCGCGCTGTTGCTCGCAATGGCAGCGGTCATTCTGAAGGAAGACACGTTCGATCGCGAGTTCGTTCGCCGCTGGGTGAACTGGGAAGAGTTCATGCGAGAAGAGCGGCCCTCGCTTTCCTGCACCTTCGAAGCCTTCATCGACGCGATCAAAGAAATCTATTCCGAGTACACGCCCGAATACGCGGCCGAAGAATGCGGCGTGAAGGCCGAAACGATCGTCGAGGTCGCTCGCGAGATCGCGCGAGCCGGTTCGCGATTCGCTTCGCACGTATGGCGAAGCGCGGCATCGGGCAATCTCGGAGGATGGCAAGTAGCACGCGCTCTCTACTTCTTGAACGCACTCACCGGAAGTATCGGCACCGAAGGCGGAGTCTCGCCGAACGTTTGGAATAAATTCGTCGCCGCACCGTTCTCGAAACCCGCGCCGCAAAAAGTATGGAACGAAACGTTGTGGCCTCGCGAGTACCCGCTCGCGCATCACGAGATGAGCTTCCTGCTTCCTCATCTGCTCAAAGACGGTCGCGGCCATCTCGCTGCGTACTTCACTCGCGTGTACAACCCGGTGTGGACGAACCCCGATGGAATGACCTGGGTCGAAGTGCTTCGTGACGAATCAAAGATCGAGCTTCACGCCGCGCTCACACCGGTGTGGAGCGAGACCGCGTGGTTCGCCGATTACGTATTGCCGATGGGCGTCGGCGCGGAACGGCACGACATCATGAGTCAGGAGACTCACGCAGCCCAGTGGATTTCCTTCCGACAACCTGTCCAGCGAGTCTTGCGCGAGCGTAAGGGTGAACACATCGATTTCACCTACGAAGCGAATCCGGGTGAGGTGTGGGAGGAAGACGAATTTTGGATCGAGCTTTCGTGGCGCATTGATCCAACGGGCGAGCTTGGCGTGCGCAAGCATTTCGAATCGCCTTATCGCAAAGGTAAGAAGGTCACGATCAACGAATACTATCGTTGGATATTCGAGAACAGCGTCCCGGGTCTTCCTGAGAAAGCTAAGAGGGCGGGTCTTTCGCCGCTAGAATTCATGCGACGCAACGGCGCCTTCGCTGTGAAGGCCAACGTCTACGACCAACACGAAGCCCGCGTGCCCGATACCGATTTAGAAGGAACCCACATCGATGCCCAGTCGCGAATCGTGAAACCGACAGCCGCCGGCGGTGAAGAACCAATCGGAGTGATGATCGACGATAAACCGCTTCTTGGCTTCAAGACGCCTTCGCGCAAGCTCGAGTTTTATTCGAAGACGATGGCCGAATGGAAATGGCCCGAGCACACATTGCCGGGCTACGTGCGGAGTCACGTCAACTGGCGCGACCTCGATCGGGCAAACAACGACTACATTCTTGTCCCGACGTTCAGGTTACCGACCCTTATTCACACGCGGTCCGGCAACGCTAAATGGCTTTACGAGATTTCGCACACGAATCCGCTGTGGGTGAATCCGAAAGACGCCGCGAGACTTGGGTTCAACACCGGCGACCTGGCTCGTGTGAGCACCGAGATCGGCTACTTCGTAGTTCGAGTGTGGGCTACGGAAGGCATTCGCCCGGGCGTCGTCGCGTGCTCGCATCACCTCGGCCGCTGGCGATTGAAACAAGATCAAGGCACTGATCGTTGGGCGTCTGCGCTTGTCGATCTTGATGAGTTGGGCGATGGACGTTGGAGGCTTCGACAGATCGAAGGCGTGAAACCTTTCAAGAGCGACGATCCCGATTCAGAGCGAATCTTCTGGCAAGAAGGCGGAGTCCATCAGAACCTGACCTTCCCAGTTCACCCGGATCCCGTTAGCGGAATGCACTGCTGGCATCAACGCGTGCGAGTCGAAAGAGCCCAGCCCGACGACAAGTATGGTGATGTGATTGTAGACACAAAGCGTTCACACGAAATCTATCGCGAATGGTTAGAGAAGGCTCGCCCCGCCCCTGGTCCTGGCGGCTTGCGAAGGCCGCTATGGTTCTCGCGCCCGGTGAGGCCAGTCGATGAAGCATATCTCGTAAGGGATGAGTAAGAGTCAGTAGCCTGAGGGAGTGTAGAAAAACAAGTTCTCGTCCTCAATTCCTCGGGCTCTCTAACACCGAAGGGGTTTTGCCCTCCAGCCCAGGGTTGCTGTACTCGGCTACCCTGGGAACGGACGCGCGATGCGTTGCAACCCTGAAAGGGTTGCGGCCTTGATCGTCAGCAACACTCAGGAGAAACTATGCCTCAATCCCTTTCAGCGGTTTACATCCACCTCGTGTTCTCGACCAAAGAGCGACAGCCGTTTCTCAGGGACCGCGACATGCGCGAGTCACTGCACGCCTACCTGGGCGGCATTTCCAAGACGCTCGATTGTCCGCCGATCACTGTGGGCGGAACCGAAGACCACGTTCACCTGCTTGCCCGATTTGGCCGCACGATTACGCAAGCTGAATGGGTCAAGGAATTGAAACGTGTCTCGAATCTATGGTTGAAAGAACAGAGCCGAACCTATTCGGACTTTCAGTGGCAGGGCGGATATTCGGACTTCTCGGTGAGCCCATCAAATCTGGAGCGGGTGAAGAGATACATCGCGAATCAGGAAGAGAATCATCGGAAGCTGAGTTTTCAAGATGAGCTCCGGGCGCTACTCCGCAAACACAAGGTCGAATGGGATGAGCGTTATGTTTGGGACTGAGGCGCAACCCATTTGGGGTTAGACGGAAACACGACAATCGTTTCTCGCAACTCCAACGGGGTTGCATCCCAAAGCCCAAGGTTGCCGTACTCGGCTACCTTGGGGAATAGCAGTGATGATCCTCGCAACCCCAACGGGGTTGCGGCAGGGGTTTCACGTCGAAAGCACCCAAGAACTCCGATAGCGATTCGAGACACACCGATCCCATCGCGTACGCGGGGAGACACGGCCACAACCCCGTTGGGGTTGGCGAACTCGCTGCCCGCGTTCCCAGGGTAGCCCGAGTACAGCAACCCTGGGCTGGAGGACGGATCCCCTTCGGGGAAGATGTTCTGTCCGGTTCGGTGGCTCGCGGGCAGACCATTCGAGTTTCTCTCAAATCACAAGTACAATGTGGAGCCATGAAACTAAAGGTCATCGTTCACGAACCAGAAGAGGTCGGCTATTGGGCTGAGGTTCCCTCGATTCCCGGTTGCGCGACTCAAGGCGAGACGTTTGAAGAGTTGTTGGAGAATCTCTACGAGGCAGTTGAAGGCTGCCTGTCGGTTGATGTGACAACTGCCCAGGTAACAGACGGCGACCGGGTCCTGGAAATAGCCGTATGAAATCGGTATCCGGTAAGGAATTTGCCAAAGTGCTTGAGCGTAACGGATGGGTCTTGCTACGGATCCAGAGCAGCCATCATATTTATGAAAAACCAGGAAGCAATACACCCTTTCCATTCCGATTCATGGGAATCAGACGATGAAGATGGGTTTACTAAAGCATATGATGAAGCTGGCGAACCTTTCTGAAGATGACCTTTGAAAGCGAACCAAGTGCTGGGCATGAACTGGAATATGGGATTCGTTTCGATCGTGAAGAAAATTGGTTTGTAGTTGTGAATTGCAAATTGCAAAGCCGGACCCTGACCCCCTTGCGTCGCCCTCTGTGGTTCTCGCGCCCAGTTCGTCCTGATGATGATGCTCCCGTAGTAAAGGATTGGCGATGCAATTGGCTTCGGGCAATTCAACTTGTTCCGTCCGCTTTACCGTTTTCGCGCTTGTTTCTAAAGCGATCTGAATGTATAGTCGCGCCTGTCACTAAGATGCCAACAGTTTGGCTAATCTCAAGTCGAAAGGAATGTGAAAACATGACTAAGCAACGTATGTTGTTACTAGTAGTGATCGCGCTATCTGCGACGACAGGCGTCGCCCAATCGCGCCAACGAGTCAGCGCCCAAAAGGAAAAGGAAATAGTTCAGCAATTGATACGTGATAGGGAAATCACAGCGAAATGCGTTCAGGAAGCAGGTGGTGCGCAAAAGACTGTCTATGTCAATTCCGTTGACTTAAACCGTGATGGTAAACCGGAGTTCATTGTGGACTTGCATACCAGTTGCGGAGCGGGAAATGGATACAAATGGATATATCGAAGAACAACCACTGGGTATGAACAGTTATTAAGCGCTGGAGGACCGAGGACAGAGATTGCGCCATTGAAATCCTACACCAACGGGTATAGAGATGTAGTGGAAGCTGCATTTGCTTCAGTCAGTGGCGATTCTGTTAGAACGATATATAGGTTTGATGGGAAGCGTTACAGAGAGAAAAGGTAGGTTAACAATTCGGTAATCTCAGGAATAAAAATACTGTTTTGTCTTGAGCCTTGCCCAACATCGAAAATACGAGAGATGAAAAATGAAGCCGACAAGCATCACCATCGCAGCCGCCGTTCTAGCTGGCTCCGGATTACTCTCATCCTGCTCTACAGGCTCATCGCCGTCCAATGCTAGCTCACCAAGCCCTAGTTCCAGCAGTGCAACAAGCAACTCGCTGCTATCAGTAGACAAGGTACAAAGAGCGGTGGATAAGGCTTTAGACTGGACCAGGAAAGGAGGTGGAGCAACTGTATTAGGGATTCAAGAGCTTCCACAAGAAAACGCTGCCAGGGCAGATATTCGCTTTGATGGGTTCCAGTATAATGCGAACGGAGCGGGAACACCCATGTCGAAAGATAAAAAGGGTCCTGCTGAGCCAGCTATGAACGATCCCGATTACTACCGGAAAATGGCTGAATACGGTTTGGGGCAGATGCAAGTGAAGAAGTATTCTGGCAAAGGCGTTGGAATCCTTAAACATTACAACGATGGCAGATGGGTGCTAACAGAAGTCCATTTCGACTTCGACGGTGTGAAGGCCGAAATAGAGATTCAATAAAACCGATAAGGTCAGTGAAATCAATGACGCGCCATAAGAAAGGCACCAACCCAGCGCAAGAAGTGAATTCGTTATGTTTCAACCGATACTGAAGCGGCCCTGTCAGTTCAATCACCATGTACTCCGGCGTTTGCGATCGAAGGAAGGAAAAAAGAAATCGACTAAACGATTCATCGTGTACCTCGTGGTGGTCCTTTGCACGTCCGTTGAAACTCCATCCAACTTCGCAAAGGTACCTCCGATTGAGCAGACAAAAGACAAGCCCACACTCACACGCCGTGATCGAGATGCCCCAGAGGCGAATCCTGATCTAAAGCCGTCTGGGACGATTGTTTTCTCATCCAGCCAAACTGGTAGCCAGGACATTTACTCGCTGGACCTGGCCACGGGCCACCAAAAAAATCTTACCAACAATCGCTCCGAGGATGGCTATCCTCGATGTTCTCCAGACGGTAAGAAAATAGCATTTGCCACTAATCGAGATGGGAGTTGGGAGATTTATGTAATGAACCGTGACGGTAGCGACCAGAGGAACCTTACAAGGAACAGAGACGGTGATGGATACATGGATTGGTCTCCTGATGCTCAATCGCTTGTCTTTTCGTCCGCCAGATACGGCGAGAGGAACAACGATATCTATTCAATTCGTCTCGACGGTTCCGGTCTGAGGAGAATTACTAACGACCCCTCAGAAGATGTACATCCGGTGTGGTCCCCGGATGGAGAACACATTGCGTTTGCGTCGGAACGAGACGGCGCTCGGCAGCTTTACTTATGGAACTCCAAGGATGGCAGTGTCGATCGGTTGACAAACAGCGGGAGCTACGATGACTACCCGGCATGGTCTCCCGACGGAAAGAGAATCGCCTTTGCCTCCGGCCGTGATAGCGGTTCATCAAGTAAGCTGGACATCTACGTAGCCACTCTTGAGCGCGCAACTCGTTGGGTGAACCTAGAGGGCAAGCGGACGAAAATCGGTATAGTCGGGCACTTCAGCGCAGCGGGTGTTTCACGTCTCATTGCCCATCCATCCGATGACCGGCATCCAACGTGGTCGCCGGATGGGAAGATGCTCGCCTTTGTTTCAGATAGAGATGGCGATAGAGACATCTTTGTGGTCAATGGCGACGGGACAGGTTTACGAAAGATTGTGGCAGCGAAGGGGAATGACGAGCATCCTCACTGGAATGCGTACTCTCAACCGTCGCAGGAACCAACAGGAGAGGATAGCTACAAAAGGCGCCCGACGTTAAAACGACGCAAAGAGGGGGAGGACGATTCAATACCGACAGAGTTAAAGAGATTCCCCTCTTTATCAAGGTACTTTATCATTGATTACCCAAGACATTGGAACGCTCAGACGCCAAGTAATTCGAGCGTAGAGTTTAGTCCTGACGGAGCAAATCAAGTGGATCTGACCCTGTATGCTTCAATCGGCTATCTGGATAATATCAACGAGCCTCTTGAGACTACGATGGATTGGACTCTTAGGATAATTACAAAGTACAGACCATACCTAACCGAACCGTCTGGCGTTCGACATGGAACTCAGCTTGAGGGTAACTCGGCGCTCGCAACTTATCTTAAAGGAGGAAATAGAGCGGGCCGCAATGTAACTTATTGGATACTCGTACAATCAAGAGGGCATGGTGTTTTTATCCTTCATTTTGTAGCACCTCATGACGAGTGGAACAAATACGGGACTATCTTCGAGGCCATGGTACGGAGCTTCAGAGCTAGTTCTAATTGAGCATAACAACCCGCAGTCGCACGAGAACACTGCAATCCGAGAATGCTTTAGCTAACTTCAGACAGGAGCAAATATGAATAGAAACTCTTTCAAAGCACTATTCGCCACTTGTTTTGTTTTAGGTTTCGCTTCGCTGACCTTTGGACAGCAAAAATTTAAAGTCTGGTCAGAGTGTGCAAGTGGTTGCGATAGACCCTCACATCCGACCTCGGTTCACTTCGATTATTCAGGAGGCTTTCAGATATCAGTTGAGCTTTATTATCCTGACGGTGTAACCATCACCAAAGATAATTTTCGGACAACGACAGAGTTTGACCTATACCATAAGAACTTTGTGAACAAAAAAACCGGAAGGCCTGTGGATTCTGCGCTCAACAGCCTGCTGTTGCAGGTCTATGATCTCGGCGGATACTGTGACAAGAACAACGTTAAGGGTGGTTTTTCAGAGACTGGCAGATTTAGAGCCCTAGCAGAACTGCGCGCGCATCTCGGAGGCGAATCTCTTCTTCCCAGAGGCCCTAATAGAATGTCACCGGACGAAGCCTGGAATGTGTTCTGGCCTCAATTTCGGGATGCTGTTAATAATCGGGACCGTGTAGCTCTAAAGAAAATGATGTCAAATCCATTCAATTCAGGCGGCGGGGGAGACTATACACCGAGTCGCTGGATAAGCTTTATAGACAAGGCAAAGTTGTGGCAAAGGATTCTGAGAGCACTAGCGTTAGGCACACGACCTTTGCCTCAGAACAGAAGTGGGATAAACGGCCCACTCGCGTCACGAATGACGATCAAGTGGGTTCTCCCATATTCGAGCTAAGCAAAGATGGACGATGGCGCTGGACAGGTGTAATGGGGGACTAGCAGCACGGTCTCCAACCGCAATGCCGTTTGATTGTAGACATTTCGAGCCTCGTCGCGGTTCATCGAGAGGAAGCACACTCGTGTTTGACGTCCGACCTTCAGAAGACTATTTTCTTGGTATGTCATCAACTGCGGATCAACTCGAGCAAGAGATCAAGTCACTCCCCGATATCGAGAAGCTGCGGCTCGTCGATGCGATTCTCGCAGATCTGGACAGACCCGATCCGGAGATCGATCGCGTCTGGGCTGAGGAAGCACGGAAGCGTTGGTATGCCTATAAGTCCGGTCGACTCCAGACCGTTTCCTACGAAGAAGTCATGTCCAAGTACCGAGACCAATGAGAATTCGATTCTTCGAGGCGGCGCAGCAAGAAGTTGATGACGCTGTAACCTGGTATAACAAGCGAGAGGACGAACTCGGGTTCGAATTCCTTGATGAACTCGATCGGGCTATTCACCGGATCAAGTCCTTTCCGTTGGCTTCAACCGAAATCGAACCTGGAATCAGGAGGTGTTTGTTAGCGCGCTTCCCATACGGCTTGATCTATGGAATCGACGAAGACTTGATCATCGTAATAGCGGTATCTCACCTTCACCGACAACCACGATATTGGATTGATCGGCTCTAGCCTCATTAATGACGTCGATAGTCAATCGACCATACGTTTTTGCGTTCCGCTTTTTCTATCAAACAACTACGAATCATCTCGCGGTCTGAGCCGCGGCGGCGTCCCTTTTCGGCAAAGCGAACGGCAGTCTATCAGGAGTGACCCGCACACCCGTCGTGAACTTGAGCGGATACTTGCCCCCGGTTGGAAAAGTTAACTCCACAAAATACGCCGTGAAGCCTTCCGCCGGCGCTGCAACCCGAACGTGATACAGCCCTTCTTTTTCCGCCGTCACCAAAGCGCTCTTGTAAGCGGGGCCGATCGTATCTAGCCTGAAGTCTCGGGCCTTCGCGTTGGTCGCCTGCCAAACCCTTACTTCCGTCGGCTTGTCTTTTGTCTGCACGGTAATCGAACCGTCTTTTTCAAATTTCCAGGCGAATCGCGGCCGCGCTTTGGAGTTCACGACTGAGTCAAAGAACGCATAGAGGGTTTCGCGCACGTCTGAATTCCGTAAGTCGTGTTTGGTGTTCGGAATGTAGCGCAGATTCTTCTCGCCCTCTAAATCATCAAAATAAAACTGCGACGAATCCGGCAAAAAGTACTGGTCGCCCGTCGAGTTCATGATCAACTTGGGCATACGCAGCCGGTCGCGGTAAGAGTAAGGGTCTTCGATCTTCATCAACGCCGTGTACTGAGGCGTGCCCGACCACGAATGCAGATTGACGTAGTCCCCAATCGCCGGCGCCCAAAATCCATAAGCGCGGTAATGATGTTCCAAAGACTTCTCGTTGTTGAGAACATCAATCACCATCGGCACAATCGCCACCACCCGGTCATCAACAGCGGCCGTCGTCCAGGTCGTCCAGCCGCGTTTCGAGCCGCCGGCGACCACGAAGTGATCAACCGTCACTTTGCCTCGCTCGGCGTCTCTACAGAAGGTCGTGACCGTATCCATTGCGCGCACCGCGGCCTTGGTCATCGGCAAGCGCAACGGCCAGGTCTCATCACCCGTCTTCAGATACTTCTCCCAAGTGTAAGCGATAATCTCATCTTCCGTTCTCTTCTTGCCCTCTTCTTTGAAGATCAACGGTTCATTCGGCACCATTCGCAGATCTGCGACCACCGCGTGCGTACCAACCGCCATATTGACAAAGGCCGCATCGGCGCTCGCCGGCATCTTGCTTCCATTCGAGCCGCCGTTGATGTAAAGGAAACCGGTAGCAGTCGCTACCTTGTCCGGCTGAATGATGGTCAACCAGTGCTTCCAGATCGGGCGGTCTACTTCTTCAGCAGTGCGCCACTGTTGCGAGGTCAGCTCCAGCACGTAGGCGGTGTACCCTTCGCCCTTAATGGTGTTGATCAGTTTGTAGGCGTAGTTCGAATCAGGCTTGAAGACATATCGGTCGAGGGCGGTCTGCTTGCGAACATCGCGCTCGCGAGGTGCGGCATAACTTGCGCCCGCCACAAGGAACACCAGCGCAAGCACTGAGAGATAACGCGCGCGCGGCATTCGAATTCTATTGATCACTACAACTCCTCCTGCTCAGTCTTGCCTGATCGTTATGCCGCTTCGCCTCGACGGATTTTCTCGAGTCGCCGCTGACGCCCTACGTAAGCTTGCGCAGCCTCAGACCCGAACAACTCCCTCGTCTCCATCTCGTCATCCGCCGGCGGTGTCAGCGAGAGGTCCATATACTCCAAGCGCCGCGGATCGGTTTTGATCCTGCGATACATCAGATGTAGCCGAGCATAAAGCGAGAGCCAACGGACCTGCTTGCGAATCGTTTCCAATATGTATTTCGGATAGAACAGCCACGCGGATTCGACCGGCAGACTCGGCCTGCGATCACGGCGGAACTTGAGACGCACTAATCCGCCTTCGAGCGGATGCACACTCTCAATCCCGACGCAGCCCCTGAACCACGACATGTAGAACAACGCTTTGCCAGGACTTGCTCCGGTTGCCATCGCTCGCTTGAGCACGGTTTCAATATGCTCGGTCGAATAGTAAGTCTCCCACGCCAGGTTGTAGGCCATCTCCCATTCCTCACGCGACATGCGCGGGTGCGCGGTGGTGATGTGAGTGACATCGTACTTATTCATATCCGGGTCCATCCACGTTCCGGCATCGCGTAACTTGCGATGATCCTCCGAACCCGGCAGTGGTGTGAGACAAAAGAATTCCAGGAGATCGACGGGCAGCTCTTTCTGGATGACGCGGATGTCGTGCTGAATTGACTCCAGCGTGTCATTGGGAAACCCGAGAATGTAGCCGCAGCAGGTCAGCACTCCAGCTTGCTTCCACGCAAGCAGCATCTTGCGATACTCGGTGATTTTGTTTTGTTGTTTCTTGGCGCCGATCAGAGTGTCCGGGTTGATACTCTCAAGCCCGATGAAGACGCGTTTGACACCGGCGCGAGTTGCTTTCTCGATGAAGTTAGGAAGCCGGTGGCACAACGTATCAACCTGGATCGTGAACTTGATGCGCAGCCCTTCGACCTCGCGCAGATGAATGAGCCGATCCAGAATCGCTTCCCAATCTTTATTGCGAACGAAATTGTCATCGGTGATGAAGAACGAGTGGATGCCCTGAGCGAGGTTCGCCCGCACGATGCGCTCTATGTCATCGGGTGAACGACGGCGCGATTTTTTCCCCTGCACGTTGATGATAGTGCAGAACGAGCATTGATATGGGCAGCCACGGCCCGCATCGAAGGTCGTATTCGCGCCCGCGGTGCGCTTAACTCTCTCGGCGGGCAGCATCGGTATGGCTGCGCCTTCGAGGCCCGGCAAGTCATTCATGAAATTGTAGAGAGGCTCAAGCCTCCTGGCCCAGGCGCCGCGCAGCACTTCCGCGAGGCGGCCTTCGGCCTCACCCGCGAACAGCGAGATCCCCCACTCTTGCGCGCGGCGAAGGTCCGCGTCATCCTCGTTCAACATCGCAATCGTGCCGGAGACGTGAAAGCCGCCAATAGCGACGGGGATTCCGCGCTTACGCAAAGGGGCGGCGATATCAAGCGCACGCGGAAATTGATTCGACTGAACACCGACCAGCATGACCATCCCTGAGTCCGCGCTTTCTACGAGCGACGCGATGCGTTCAGGACGGATGCGCGTATTCGTTTCATCGAAGGCGTGAATGATCAGTTCAACGTCATCGCCGAGAACTTTTTGTTCGGCGCACTCGAGGGCTAAGCCATACAACACCGCCAATGAATTCGAGGGCATCGCGGATCGAATCCACTGGATCACGTAGCCGTCATCGTCATAGTGAGATGGCTTGATGAGCACAAGAGAGAATCGCTTCTGTTGCGTTCGATTGCGTTCAATCACATTGCACCTGTTCTGCCGCGAGAATGAAGGAAGTTCTCTCTGCGGGTTACTCTATCAAAAACGGAAGGATACTACAGCAAGAGTCTTCGCGTTCGCCAGATTCTTTCTTGGTTTCGAGGCATACCCACCTCGTCAGAGGTGGGTCTTGACGTTGCTGCCTACAGTCGTGATTCTGGTGCTGCATACCGGCTTCGTGAGAAGTGGGTACGTGATGATGTAGCCTTTTATGCACGAGACAGTCGCACTGGCACAATGCAGGCGACAACATCACCAACCCACTTCTCACGAAGTGGGTATGAGCAAAAACGCGAGAAGCTGAAACATCTCTGATCGCTTGTAGGCTGCAGCATTACCGACCCACCTCTGACGAGGTGGGTATGCGGGCAAACGTGGAGTGCGCTTGCTATCGCGGGGCCGGTTGAAGACGAATCGAAAACAGATTATAAGCATTGAGGCTGATTGCACACGATATGAGTTACAAGTTATGAGGATGAGAAAAATGAATCACAAAAGACTCGGGCTTGCGATGCTGTTCGCAATTGGAATTGTGGCCAGCAGCGCCTCAAGATCGGCAGACGCCAGGCAGCAGGCTGATGTGCAGGTCCCAGCTTATGCAATGAAGTTTGGCGCCTTTGTGGCGAAGTTCGATCCGGCCGGCACATTCACGCTCGAGGGCACAGGCTGGCCGAGACTAACCGGCAACTGGAAAAGCAAAGGTGATGAGATTGAGCTTGTGGTGACAACTCCCGGCGGACCCAAAGGTTGTGAAGGACTCGGACGATATCGCATTCGCGTAGACGGTACCCACTTCAACTTCGACGTCATCTCGGATGAGTGCGTGCCTCGAAGAATGATTATCGACCGCAGTAACTGGGCACCTGCTACAGAGGTTAAGACGATCGCCCCGCGGCGGATTGTTAGAACCGCCGGCGCGCGCGCGCCTTCGCATTCAGGCCCGAACGCTCCAAACAGCTCGAACGGAAGCTGGCCTTCTTTTCGCGGACCTCAGGCTGCGGGCATAGCGGAGCGGCAGAATCTCCCGGATCGATGGGACCCCAAGACCGGCGAGAATATTCTGTGGCGCACGGCTATTCCCGGGCTCGCTCATTCGAGTCCGGTTGTCTGGGGAGACCGAATCTTCGTAACAACGGCCTGCAGCAGTGACCCGAAGGCGAGCTTTAAGCCCGGTCTGTATGGCGACGGCGATGCATCAACAGATCGCTCGCAGCATCGATGGATGCTTTATGCAGTCGACAAACGAACCGGCAAGATTCAATGGGAGCGTATCGCGCATCAGGGCGTGCCGGCCGAGAAGCGCCACATCAAGTCGACCTACGCCAACTCGACTCCCGCAACCGATGGACGCATAGTCGCAGCGTGGTTCGGCTCGCAAGGTGTTTTTGCTTACGATGTCAGCGGGCGATTTCTGTGGAAGGTTGAGCTGGGCCGGCTCGACCTGGGCGCATACGACATTCCGACCTACGAATGGGGACCGGCCAGCTCGCCCATCATCTGGAACAATCTCGTCATCCTGCAGTGCGACACTCAGAGTGATTCGTTTCTGTTGGCGCTCGATGCCGACACCGGGAAAACGGTGTGGAAGACCGAGCGCGAGGAGCTTCCGTCGTGGGGTACGCCGACCGTTGCAATGACATCGGCGGGGCCGATACTGGTTGCGAACGCGTCCAACTACATTCGAGGTTATGACCCTCGCACAGGGAAAGAGTTGTGGCGGCTCGGGGGGAGTTCGAAGATTACCGCGCCGACGCCCGTCTTTTCCGATGACATGTTTGCGGTCGTCAGTGGGCGCGGACCCGAACGTCCGATCTTTGTGGTGAAGGCGGGCGCTCGCGGGGAACTTACGTTACCTGAAGGCAAGTCGAATAGTGACGCGATCGCGTGGAGCCGCACGGGCCGCGGGTCATATATGCCGACCCCGCTAATCTACGACGGCATTCTTTATGTGCTCAACAACAACGGTCTGCTCGACGCGTACAATTTGCGGAGCGGCGAGGAAGTTTATCGTCAAAGACTGCCGCTGGTCGGGAGCGGCTTTAGCGCATCGCCGGTAGCATCGGACGGTAAGATATATCTCTCGAACGAAGACGGGGAGATGCTTGTGATCGCAGCCGGGCCGAAGTTCGCTCACATCGCAACGAACTCGATGGGAGAGATGCTGATGGCGACGCCGGCCTTGTCGGATGGCGTGATGTACGTGCGCTCATCGGCGAGTCTGTTCGCAGTCGGACGTAAGCGCTGAACGACAACAGCCAGCAGACTGGGCCTCGATCTATCTTTTGGACGATCTGAAGGAGGTCTAAACTTGTCAGCTAAAACTATCCGGCTGATCGGAATCCTGCTTGTCGTCGTCGCGGCAGTGTTGGCAATCCTGAATCTGAAAAGAGTGGCTGATGCAGGCACGCTTTGGGTCTCGATGCCACTTCTGATCGTCGGGATAGCCTTAGTCGCGATGGCGAGGAAGCGGGCATAAGTGACCGGCGTATGAAAATAGCAATCGTCCTCTCAGGCCGATGCGGTGATTATCGGGAGCGGGCGCAAGTCGCGGGAGATCACCGAGGACGACGCGCTGATGTCTCGTCTTCGCCTTGATCCGAATCGTCAGTTCATCGCGTCGCAATGCTCGGGAGCGTTGGTGCTGATTCACCTCGGGCTTGTGCGAGCTATGCCCATATGCACCGATCGGAAGACACAAGCCTGGGTTGAAGCGGCGGGATACGAGGTGCTGGATCGGCCATTCCACGCGCGCGGGCGCGTGGCGACCGCAGGCGGATGCCTGGCGTCGCACTATCTGGCGGCGTGGCTGATTTGGAACGGGGCTGGACGACAGGCCGCGGTCGACGCACTCTCATACGTGCTCCCTCATAACGAAGAGGCGGGGTACACTCGCCGGGCGCTCAAGCACAGGTCGCTCCATTCATCATCGGCCAGTGTTTTCGACGCCGCTTTTCTTTTGTGTTTCCAAGAGCGTATAGCGGCGTCGCGAAAAGCTAGCGATTCCAAAGAACGCGCGCCAGAAAGCGGCGTCGCGAAGACTTGCCGCTTTCCCGCGTCAGCCCGAACAACAATTACTCTAGCCAAAGTCAACGACCCGAATTGACTATTTCCCCTTGTACTTCCAATAGACTTCAAGACCCTGATACGGAAGGAGCGTTTCTGAGGTGGTGTAACTGGTGAAGCGATTCGATCCCTTGAGTTGGAGCGTCGGCTGCAGACTCAATCTCTTGCCGCCTGGATAGTACGGCACGATGATGGCGTCAAAGAGGTCAGGGTCTACCCTGAGATTGAACTTAACCCCGCTCGTTATCTTTGAGAAGTAGTGGCTCATGTAACCCTGCGGTAACCGGTCATGAACAAATCGGGCGACTACGACGCGATAAGTCACCCCCGGCTTTAGCATGAGTCTCGTCTCATACTCAGCCTCGAAATCCGTGGCCTTCATTCCCTCCGAATACTTCTTGTCGTAGTCCGTCGCACTGATCAGGTCCTCATCTTGACCCGCTTCTTTCACAATGGGCTTGCCGATCCGCGCCATTGGCTCATTCTCCAAATCGCTCGAGGCATTCGGCCTGAAATCCCACGGCGTTTCCGCGTCACTAATGTTGCGAACGTCGAATTCAGTGGTCCAACTCCACTCCGAATACGCAGGCTTGGAGTTTGGACCAGTTTTTGGACCAGGTCTAAGCTCAGCGTCAATCACAACATTAGAGAAGCGAATCGGGTCCCTGATTATCTGCTCGTTCACGGTGCGTTCAAGTCCAGCGTCGTTTCCGCAGATGTATGCACGAACGGCGTGGGGAATTTCAGCGACTCGCGCCTCAACACCACGTTCAACCTGAACATCAATCAGCGCAATGGTGATCGCCGAGATCAGCAGCGCGGCGCCTAGATGGACTCGAAACTGAGACCACACAACTACGCGGTCCTTCCCCCGGCTACCGCTTATCATTAACGATACTCCGCCAACGGTGATCACGAATAAACCCACCACAAGCAATAACTCCGTCGTGAACATATTTTTGTCCTCCTTTCGAACCTGCGCGCGGCGCGTGACCAAGTCAGCCCTTCAACCGAATCCAGACGCGCCTTCTTAGAGTCTTCATGCCGAGAAAGTGCTAGAGTGCGATCTTTGCTTCGCTCCTATTACAGAACGTGACTTTCCTAAGTTCCCGGAACGCGACCGTTTGGGCCAGAGGGTTCGATATTGCGCCTTAGTTCCAGAGTGTGATTCTTTGGCGACGATGCACCTCAATCCGTCCTTGTGGTTGCCCTCAATGTCCGGGCTAAGGCCCGCCGTTCCGAAACCTCGATCAGCAAGCACGCCGCTTTGCCCAGCCGGCGTCATCCGCTCGTACAATCCGGTTTGTGCATTTTCTCTCTGAGCGCTTGCGGGGCTCACGGCAAACAGTAAAAACAGGCTCGTGAAGATCACTAATCTCTTAGCTTTTATCGTTCCTTTTCTCATGATTTGTCTCCCTCTTGGGTGTTCGCCATGGGCAGACGAGGTATTGCCGCACCCGTTACAGCAACAGCCGGCCAATGAATAGCTGACGACCGTCAATGTAGGCCGGAGTCTACATTTCTTGACGTTGTTTCAGCTAATGCTTACATCCCCACACTGACATATGCCCGTCAGACGCTGCTGTTCTCCACCGAAAGAAAAAAAGAAGGTCGTGACCGAAGGAAGCTCGTGACCGGCATATAGAGATAGACGGAGTTCATGAACGGAGTTTTCTGAAAGATAAATTGCATTAGGGGGCAACCAAGATGGTCGGTTAACTGTCCAAGGCAGCAAAGCTGTGAGATTCCGCACTTTCGGTTCTGAAGAGGAGGCGTCTTATGGAATACTATTCTCCGGAATACGCCAAAAACTTCATCAAGAAGATGAGTGACGAGGATTGGCGTCAACTTCGCAACAAAATAATAAAGATGGGCAAGAAGAGTTATCGCAACCGCCTGAAGACTGCGAGCATTGACATAGAAGATGTTTTTCAAAAGACCGTAACGGATACCATGGAGGGAAAACGACAGTGGCCAGTTGGAATTGATTTTACCACCTATACGATGCAGGTTATGAAAAGCATTATCGGCCATATAGCCAAACGCAAAATGGACATGGCGAAGTTACATAAGACTGTGGAAGAGTATGAATCTGACCCCATTATCCCAAAAGAACTCTTCAAATGCCCAGACGATGATTCGAAGATCTATTACTCCGAGATATTCAAGATGCTATTCAAGATGCTAATGCAGCGCGTTCAGCCTATTCCGGAATTGAATGAAATATTGGAGCTGCTGATGACACAGCCCGACTTAAAGCCTGGAGAAATAGCCCTGTTTCTAGGCATGGATGTAAGCGAGATCAATAATCGGTTGAAGCGTCTGCGCCGCCTAGCGAAAGCGGTAAGAGAGGAATCCCCGATATGACAATCAATGAGTTACTTCCCGATGAGAATCTGACCGAAGGGAGCGTCATCCGCGCCCTGGACGAGATACTCTCATTTCCTCCAACGGATGACGATATCGAGGCAGTCGTCTCCATGACCACTAATGAAGTTGACGCAGAGTTGATGAGAATGGGGGTTGATCCAAATGCGCCATTGCCAGAGTGGATCGTCAGATTGATTCGCAACGAAGAAGCCCCTTCATCCGCTGAACGTAAGCTTCGTGTCCCGAATGGAACGAGCGTCAGGCCGAGATTGTTTTGGCCTAATCCGTTCGCGCAGATCGGCCGGCTAAGTCTCTCATCGTCCTGTTCGTATGTGGCGATTCTATCATTGGGGGTCATCTGCTTGGCAATGTACGGCTTTAAGAATCAAGGTTCGGAAGCTAGGGACTACACACTCAAAGAGAAGAACCCAAGTGTGACCTACGAGTTCGTCCGCTATCGCGAGAGAGACTCGTCATCGGCCGCAGAGCATAATCCGACGCCGGTTCGCGGGAATGATTCGATTGATTCGGGCCATAAGGGGAATCACGCTCCGGAGGTTGACAGCAATCCAAGAGAAAAGAAAACGGACGATCCTGAAGGTGCGAGAAAGAAAAGATGGAAAGAGAGAACAGGTGAAGTTCAGGAGAATAGGAACAAAAATGCCAGAATGGACAAGAGGAGCGTAACGGCTAGTGGAAACAAAAACGCAAGTGGCGGCGCCTGTGCGAAGAATCACACAGGAGAATCTCATTCTGCAGACGGAACCTCTCGGAACTCGACGCGACAGCACGGTGCCGCTTGAGGATTCATGATTGATCCTGAGGCTTCCTCGCGAGCGCGTTCCAAGTAGCGGATGACCCAAACGCTGTGTAATATGAGCCGATGAAACCGAAAGAACTCACGATCCGCGGCCTGGTTCTCGGCGCGCTCATCACGACAATCTTCACGGCGGCCAACGTCTATCTCGGCCTGAAGGTCGGTCTCACCTTCGCTTCATCTATCCCCGCGGCGGTTATCTCGATGGCGATCCTGAGCGTCGTGAAGGACTCGTCGATCCTCGAAAACAACATCGTCCAAACCGTCGCGTCGGCGGCCGGCACACTCTCGGCAATCATCTTCGTTTTACCGGGACTGGTGATCGTCGGTTGGTGGACGGGATTCCCGTTTTGGCAATCTTTCCTTATTTGCGTGAGTGGCGGCGTGCTCGGCGTGCTATTCACGATCCCGCTGCGCCGCGCGCTGGTGACTACTTCCGATCTTCCTTACCCCGAAGGCGTCGCGGCGGCCGAAGTGCTCAAGGTGGGAGCGGGCACGCGCGGCGAGGCAAAAGACCAAGCGGGGGACGACACAGGTGAAGCTCGAGAAGGGCTGGTGGCCGTTATTCTTGGCTCGGCCGCTTCCGCGGGGCTCGCCATCATAACTGCGACGCGTATCGCCGCCGCTCAAGTTGGCGGATTCTTTCGATTGGGAACGATGGCTTCAAGCGGGTATGACATCGCATGGTCACTGGCGCTTTTGGGAGCCGGTCATCTCGTTGGTTTGTCGGTGGGAATGGCGATGCTCACCGGTTTGGTGATCGCGTGGGGAATAGCGGTGCCGATCCTGACGTCAACGCAGTCAGCCGCGGACGGCATCACTCTGGCCGCGCACACGACGGCGATCTGGCGCACGCAGGTCCGCTTCATAGGCGCCGGCGCGATCGCGATCGCCGCGATCTACACGCTTGCGAGACTTGCGAAGCCCGTCGTCGGGGGACTCGTGAGCACGCTTGCGGCATCCAAGTCGACCGCGCAGGGCGACGATACCGATCGCGATCTGTCGCCGCCGTGGATACTCGCGCTGACGGCTGGTTGTCTGGTGGTCGCTGGGTGGCTGGCATTCTCATTTGCGCGATCGACGGTGCTCGCGCCAAGCGCATTGAAGCTTACATTGATTGCGGTGCCGTTCGTCTTGCTCGGAGGGTTTCTCATCGCGGGAATCTGCGGGTACATGGCGGGGCTCATCGGCGCGTCGAACAGCCCGATCTCGGGTGTCGGAATTCTGTCGATCGTGCTGAGCGCTTCAGTGCTTGTCCTCGCAGTTTCGCCGACGCCCGAAACGCGACCCGCGCTGGTCGCATTCGCATTGTTCGTGACCGCTATCGTATTCGCGTGCGCGACGATTTCTAATGATAACTTGCAAGACCTGAAGACCGGCCAACTGGTCGGGGCCTCGCCGATGCGCCAGCAGATCGCGCTCATCGTCGGCGTAGGCGCCGGCGCCGCGGTAATTCCGTTCGTGCTCAATTTGCTTGTGAAGGCTTATGGATTTGCGGGCGCTGCGAACGTCGGCGTTGTCGCGCCGAATCCGCTACCCGCGCCTCAGGCGACGCTGATCTCGGCTCTCGCACAGGGCGTGATCGGAGGCAGCCTCGATTGGAAGATGATCGGCATAGGCGCGCTTGTCGGCGTCGGTCTTATTCTGCTCGACACGACTCTTGGGGCAATGAAGAAATTGCGCATTCCGCCGCTTGCCGTCGGCATTGGAATATACCTTCCCATGTCGGCGACCTTCGCGGTCGTGGTGGGCGCGGTGATCTCTCACTGGTATGACCGTCGTGCTCGCGCGATGGCGAATCCTGATCGCGCCGACCGATTGGGCACGCTCGTGGCGTCGGGATTGATCGTCGGCGAGAGCCTCTGGGGAGTGATCAACGCCGGGTTGATTGTTGGCTTTTCGACGGACGCGCCGATTGGCCTGGTCCCCGAAGACTTTGTGCTAGCACCGTGGCTGGGACTGCTTGGCTTTGTAGGCGCGATCGTCTGGTTGTATGGATGGATGTTGCGCCGGTCGGCGGTGGCGCGCTAGCTTGGTCGAGCGCCAAACCAAAAAGGTTGTGTAAGGAATGCCTCGCTCGATTTCCACCGAAGCGGGACAAATAGTTTGCCTAACGAAACAGAAAGAACAGAACTATGCCGATTGAACTCGAAGCTGTACGGCCGATAGAGTTGGCTGAAGTACGCGAGGCACACAAGCGAATCACAGGGACCATCGTTCGTACGCCGTTGATTCGGCTTGAAATGGGACCGAGTTTTCCTGACATTCGGCTCAAGCTCGAAAATCTCCAGCCGATCAACGCATACAAACTTCGCGGCGCCGCAAACGCAGTAGCATTACTCTCAGAAGCGGAACGCAAACGCGGCGTGTGGACCATCAGCGCGGGGAACGCCGGACAGGGCGTCGCGTATGCGGCTCGCCAAGCGGGAGTGCCGTGCTCGGTCGTCGTGATCGAGACGGCCCCCGAATCAAAGAATGAACGGATGCGTGCGCTCGGAGCAAAGCTCTTTCCGGTTCCTTACGACGTTGCGTGGAAGACCCTCGAAGATCGTTTCTTTCCCGGAATCGACGCAACGTTCGTGCATCCATTTGACGATCACAATTTCATAACGGGTCACGCGACGATGGGTCTCGAAATTTTTGAAGACGCGCCCGACACCGCTGCGGTCATTGCAGGAATAGGAGGAGGCGGTCTGGTCACCGGAGTGGGCAGCGCGCTCAAAGCGCTCAACCCAGCGATCCGGGTGTTTGGCGCCGAACCCGAAACGGCCGCGCCCGCCGCATTGTCGTTTGAGATGGGATCACCACAGGTGTTTAAGAATTGGGAGGCGTCGTTTGTGGACGGCGCCGGCGGTCAAAGCCTGTTCCCGCGCATGTGGGAGCGGATGAAGCCGGTGGTGGACGGCTGCATTGTGGTCAGCCTGGACGAGACTAAGAAAGCGATGCGGCTGATTGCTGAAAAGGCCCGCGTGATTGCCGAGGGAGCCGGTGCGTTGTCGGTGGCCGCGGCGTTGAGTGGAAAAGCAGGCCCGGGTCCAATCGTAGCGATCGTTTCAGGCGGCAATGTGGATTTGAAGAAGTTCTGCGAAATCATCGGCTCATGAGTTCTTGGTTCAAATTCCACTTCTGGGATCATCATCTGCACCCCAGCCTCATATCCTGCTCAGCGAAACTACGCTCGCGGTACCGCTCTGATCTAATAACTGTTCTGTGACGCATGCCACGCAATGACGGACCGCGTTGACCTGAGGCAGAGGTGGCAGTAAGGTTACAGGCTGTGTGTGGGCATGCTAACTGTTTAACATCTGCCTGATTCAAGGTGCTCGCCACGGCTGGATGACTAACTTAAGGAGAAAGTATGGCTGCTAAACAACAATTGATTTTCGGTTATGGTTCATTGGTTGAATCTCAATCCAGAGCCAGGACCTCGCCTTCTGCGTTATACGCCGCTCCCGCCAACGTCTCGGGTATTCAGCGAGGTTGGTTTGATCAGACCCCTGGCGTAGGCTACAGCACTACGTACCTCGGCGCCGTTGTTGACCCAAACTCCAAATGCAATGGGGTGATATTCAAGGTGTCGGCGCAGCAGCTCGAGGCATTCGACCAGCGTGAAACCGGCTACATCCGTGAAAAGATCGATCAGAAAAATGTCACGATGCTCGACGGCAGCGAATCTGCGCCGGAGGGCGACATCTGGTTCTATGCCAACAAAGAGAAGCGCTACGCATCGGCAAAGTATCCAATAGTACAATCCTACGTGGACATATGTTTGAACGGGTGTCTCGAGATAGAGGCGACATATCCGTTGGCGAAGAAGGCAGCATTTGCGGAAACCTTTCTGAAGACATCGACAAACTGGAACAAGTATTGGGTGAACGATCGACTCTATCCGAGACGCGCATTTATCTATGCTCCCAATGCCAGCACGATCGATCAGCTATTGGTAAAGGTGCTGGGGGAGGAGCTGTTCTCGAGTATTCAAATAGAGCCTGCGAGTTGGGAGAGAAGCGTGTAGCGACGTAAGGGATTACGACTGTTCAGTTAATGATGACCGGCATCGTGCGAGCTTTGTCGATATGATGATCAAGTGTCACCCGTTGGACGCCGGATAGCGTTCTGCTATCATCGCTGAGTGAGGCTCATCGGGAGGGATTTGATCCAGCGATTCGCACGGAAACATCCCGATTCCAGATCTTCCCTCAAGAGCTGGACGCAGGTCATGGAGTCAAACACCTTCAAGCACTTCGTAGATCTCAAGAAGTCGTTTGGTTCAGCGGATCAGGTTAAGCCCCACACGCTGTTCAACATCTCCGGGAACAAGTACCGGTTGATAGCCGTCGTGGATTATGCCCTTCAATCCGTTTCCATCGAGACGGTGTTAACGCATGCCGAGTACGATGAGGGACGTTGGAGAAAGTGAAATGACCATTGCAGCCCTTGAAAAGAAACTCAAGCCGCTGGAGTCACCTGTTGACAACGAGCTGCTTCGGTGGCTCTATCTCCATCTGCCGCCCGGTCCTATCAAGAGTAGGAAGACGCATCGCAGTTACAGCGAGGCGGTCCGCATCCTGATGGCGGAATCTGAAGGCTTAGACGCCGAGAATCGCACGGCTGTCGGCCAGTACTTGAACGCCGTGATTCCCTTCATCGAACAATACGAGAAGAGGGAGTTCTCCATCGGCTCGGCGACCCCTGAGGAGGTGCTTGGGTTCCTGATGGAGCAGCACGATCTCAGCCAGTACGATCTCGCTAAGGAGCTTGGGGGCCAGCCTGTCGTATCGCAAATCCTCAGAGGGAAGCGAAGGCTTACACGAGACCACATCGAGCGGCTGAGCAAACGATTTGGGGTAACGCCGGCAAGCTTCTACCCTGGAGGAGCCTCGGTCTAGTATCCATGAACAAGCGCGCATCGAAGTTCTGAAGGGCGATGGGTTGGATTGCTACATTGTGGTGAGCCTGGACGAGACGAAGAAGGCGATCGGATGTCGGTGAGTAAGCCATGCAAGAATTTCAAAGTCAGCCGGTTGCGGCGCACGACTGGAACTACGGGAATGGCTAAAGGAATCGTGGCCTATTGAGGAGGCGAACTTGAAAGATGGGTGAGCCTCGCGTTCCTGCGATTCGAGTATGAAAAAAAGTAAATCGCAATATGGTCAGGCTTGACCCGTCAATGGCCGTCTTGGTGACCTATGAGTACACCACCATATGCAGTTCAGGAAACGCAACTAGTTCCTAAGTTTCAGAACAGCTACCTTCTTCTCCGGCGACTGGAGTGGATGGACGAGTCTGAACGGACCAACTTGATCGAGAGCACTGGTGAACTTCCGCATCCCGATGCCGATCTGCATCGGTTCAACCGCGATGGCGAAATCCGTGGAGCAACGTCGGCGCAAGTACAATACGTGACTCCTGACGACGACTGGCAGTTAAAACCTCGTGAGGTCCTGTATCCATGGCCCGTCGATCCGCGCAAGCCGTTCATGGGCCTTCTTCCTCTCGGCGAGATCACCCTGTCTCAGTTGAACGATCCGAAATCAGAGGAACTCAGGGCATTCCGCAAGGCTGTTTTGGAACGCGTGTTTGTAGGCCAGAACAGCAACCAGTTCTTCCCCCAGCACTTTCTTTCTATCATCTATATCGAGCCGCCTCAAGAACTGCTGGCTGTAAACGCGACCCGTCCCGATTGCTTGGCGCTCATTCAGCTTTTGCGCGCAAAGCTTCACCAGGCGACGTACGTGTCTGTTCCGCAAGTCTTCGAAGATCTCGTCGTGTTTCCTGGTCCGCTTGGCCCCAACATTAGTCAGGATTTGTTAGTGGTGAGACGTGGACCTTTGAATCGACGTGACTCGCGCTATGCGCTACCACAATCCGTACTGAGGCTGTCTGAGCTTGTATCTGTTGAGCCTCGCCTAGATGCTGGACGCCGCGCCATTGAAGTAAATCCGCTGCTCCAGCGAAGGCCCTCCGAGTACTTGCACATGCTGACCAAAGACCTAGACAAACAGAGGCCTCGACTTGGCATAGGGCGTGATCGCAGCGGTACGAGGATGATTGGCTATGGCAATCGGAATCGGTGTCGGACGGCCCGTACCGATACGGCGTCATATCGGAACTTTGGTCGCGCTTGACCACAGCAGGTGAAGGGATCGAGCACGCCGCCGCGGAATTGGATGTGAGCGAGCGCGCCGTTAGTGAGTACCTTCGTGACTATTTCAACGCAGAGGTTGCACGCTCCAATCTGGCCGTTCAACGGGCTGTGCACCGCCTTACGGTCGTTGCGATTTTGATCGCGGTGATCGCGCTGTTGATGCAATTCATCCAAGTGGGACAGGTTATCGAGTGGATTCGTCATCTTGTCGCTAAGAATCCTTCTTGAAATGCCCGGTATGATACGCCCGGTGTAAGAGCGCTCGATTTGTCGAATCCACTTGTTATCGGAGCGGATGCATGATCATAGCCTTTGCATCGCCTCGGATCGCCTCAACTCTCGATGAGGGCTTAGAAAAAATTCAGCGGTTGATGTCCGAAGCTTCAGCCCAGAGCGCGGAGATTGTCTGTTTCCCGGAAGCCTATCTCCCAGGCTTGCGGGGTCAGGATTTTGAAGTATTGCCCTGGGATCAAATGCGGCAGGAACGAGCGCTCAAGGCCGTGGCCGAGTGGGCGCGAGCATATAAGATCGCGACGATCCTCTGCATGGAATGGATCGCGAAACTGGGGCGGCAGATTGTAGCTTTTGTCATTGACGCTGAAGGCGAAGTTCAGGGTTACCAGACCAAGAACCAACTCGACCCGTCCGAAGATCAGTTCTATGTGCCTGGAAATACCCGGCGACTCTTCGAGATCAACGGCGTCAAGTTTGGAGTGTCGATTTGCCACGAGGGCTGGCGCTATCCGGAGACAGTGAGATGGGCGGCGGTGCGCGGCGCCAAAATCGTCTTTCATCCTCATCACTCCGGCAGTGATCGAGAAGGTGTTCTTCTGACCGAGCGGGGCACGGCTGACGGACCTTACTACGAGAAGGCGATGATGATGCGCAGCATCGAGAACACGATCTACTTTGCCAGTGTGAACTATGCGTTGCGCTATCAAGAGTCGGCGACGAGTCTCATCGCGCCCTCAGGCGAGTGCCAGGCGTACTTGCCCTACGGCCAGGAAGGCGTATTGGTACAGGAGATCAGAGTCGAGGATGCAACCGGATTGCTCGCGACTCGGTATGCACCCGAACGCCATCAGGAAGTCGAGTCACTGTGAGCGCGCCCGACACCGTTCGCTCAAGATAATTCAGCAAGGAGAAGCGATGCCACCAGTTGTTACAACATACGAGCTCAATTCCCGCGATGCCTTGTTGCGGTTTCTTCACGCAGGACTCGCCACCGCCATCACCGACGGGCTCTTTGCGATTGTCCTCAGCATAGGGTTTTACGGTTCAACGTTCTCGCGTCTGTTTCAAGGCGTGGCGTCTACGCTCGTGGGCAGCTCGGCTTTTACTGGCGGCGCTCGTACGACGGCGCTGGGTGTGCTGATGCATTTTGGCGTTGCTTTTGGTTGGTCGGCGGTCTTCGTTTTCGTGGTAATGCGCTCGGCACGAATCCTACGCATTCTTTCCTCAAGGTTCGGAACATTTAAGGTTGCCTCAGTCTACGGACCCGCAATTTGGTTGGTGATGTCGCTAGTGGTCATCCCGGTGTTACTGCGCCGGCCGCCTCCCATTTCCGTTCGTTGGTGGATTCAGTTGGTTGGGCACTCTCCATTTGTCGGGATGCCGATTGTTGCATCCGCAAACCGGCCTGACACGCGATCTGAGAATGCGGCAGCGTGAGTGTTGACGCGCGTTCGCGAATTAAGCGGCCTCGTGCAAATGTCCTGTGTCTTGCCAATATGGATTTTCAAGCGACGCACTGGTAATGTGCTGCGTGCAGTTCAATCAAAGCCAATTTGGAGGTTCCGATTTCATGAAACTGAATGGTGAGTTCGGGAAGACTCGAAGCAGGATTTCATGCTTTTTTACGATCGTTCTATTGGTTGCAACGCTGGGTGCGTACCCGGTTAACGCGACCATTTATTTATCAGCCGAGCCGATTCCCAGCGGCGATGTCGTGGGGCAAAACGCTCTCAACATCATTCTGAGCGCAGGCTATCCAAATCTGGAGCGTTGGAGCAATCGGCTCATGAATGACTGTCACATCGTCCAGGACGTGATCGATGTCCTAACCGCGAACGGCGCAATCACGACAATCAACTCAAGCAATACCCGGTTCCTTGTGGCGGCGGGAGGATTTGAGGCAGTGACCGATCCATCCTACGTATTTACGATTCAGGACTCGGGACCCAACGCTGTGAGCGCCGCCGATGTCAACGTACTCGACAACGCTCTTGGTTATGTTTTGAACCAGAGTGGAACCGCGCACTTCAGTCCTGATAACGCGAAGGCTTATGATTTCCCTCTTGATTATGCGGTGGTGACTTTTGCTGGCACTTTGTCCGGCGTGCAGGCAAAAGGGTTCTTCGATTATCTTGGCACAATCGATCCGGCTCTTTGGAGTGGTCAATTTGCCGGGTTCACTCAGATCGATTTTCTTAATTCACCTACGAACAACTCCATGTTGTTTCTCAAACCTGCGACGACCAAACAGCAATTCATTACGGGGCTCTCGACTGCTGCCGGCACCACGCAAGGCGCGGCGTATGTAACACTCAACAACCATGGCCAGCCAACAACCGCCAAAGCCGGCATATCCTTTCCGGGCAATGACTGGATCGCTTTCCCGAATGGTGATCAATATCTCGCAAAGCTCGGCAGCGCTTCTCCTCAGTTACTGAGTGCGCTGGCAGCTATCCGGCAGCGGCATCTTCGAGCCGTAGCTGATCTGCTGGATGCCATTCAAAAGGGCAAGGTGGATAGCTATCTCAACAATCAATTCAGGTGTGCGGCGTCGCATTGATCGACGTAGTTACCGGAGACACTACCTTCCGAGAGACTTGCCGTGGATGTCGAGATTATTCCGGCGTTGCCCGAACAACAGCCGATTCTTGCCAACCTGCTCGAGCTCTATGCGCATGACTTCAGCGAGTTCATCGATCTAAAACTCGGCGCGGATGGGCGTTTCGGTTACGAGCGACTTCCGCTGTACTGGACTGATTCCAACCGGTATCCATTTCTCATTAGGGCTGACGGTCATCTCGCGGGTTTTGTGTTCGTGCGTCGGGGCTCTGAGATTTCCAGTGACCGGGATGTTTGGGATATGGCTGAGTTCTTCATCGTTCGTGGCTTTCGCAGGCCTGGCCTCGGGATGAAAGCGGCGCACGAGATATGGAGAAGATTTCCGGGAAAGTGGGAGGTGCGCGTTATCGATCGCAATCTCAGGGCGAAGAAGTTCTGGGCGCGCGCAATCAATGAGTTTCTTGGCAAGACTATTGAGCCCGTGCTGCTGGAAAAGGACGGGAAAGGCTCTAGTGTGTTTCATTTGAATTCAAACGCGCATAGCAACGGAGTCCATTCCCATAGATTTCATTTCAACTTGTCATCAATTCGCGGGTTAGCTACTCTAAAACTACCAAATGAAGATAGTCGTAATCGGATACGGTAGGGTTGGTTTCAGAACAGTTGCAGCGCTCATCGAGCGAGGCCACCAAATCACTATCATCGACAAGGAAGCCAGCCGCCTCGGCCGCGCTTCACAACTGGAGGGCGTAGAGCTTATTCAGGGCAACGGCATCGACGTCGATGTTCAACGCGAAGCCGGCATCGGCGAAGCCGATATGTTGCTGGCGGTCACCCTCGACGACAACGTCAACCTGATGGCTGCGCAGGTGGCGCGTACGCATTATCACGTGCCGCGGGCGATCGCTCGCGTGTATGAACCGAGTCACGCTGAAGCTACGCAGGAAGATCCTCAATTGATCGTCGTCTGTCCGACGCTTCTGGCGGTGACGATGATTGTCGAACAGGTCGACATAGCCGCGAAACAACCGCTTGCCGAACGGCCATCGCCCGAGCTTCCAGTGGTTAAGCCGCGTCAGAGACTCGATGCCACCGATGAGTCTCGGTACATTCTGATTGCGGGAGGCGGAAAGGTGGGCGTTAATCTCTCGCGCGAGCTCTACGAAAACGGTCACGAGGTCGCGTTGATTGAAAGAGAACCCGCGAGAGCGGTCGCTCTTTCAGGCAAGCTCGAGTGTCCGGTATTTGTTGGCGACAGTTCTACGCACGATGTGCTCGAAAATGCGGATGCTGCTCGCGCGCGTGTGTTCGTCGCGGCGACGGGAAGCGATCAGGACAATCTCATCGCGTGCCAGGTAGCCAAGAAAGTATTCGGGGTTCCAAAGACGATCGCTCGCGCGTCGAATCCCAAGAACGAAGAAGTGATGGCGCGGCTCGGGGTGGACTCAACCGTTAGCTCGACAGCAATCATACAGCAGGTTATCGAACGAGAGCTTCCGACGGTTCGGATCAAAACACTGCTGAGTCTACAGTCCGGTGCTTTTCAAATACTGGAATACCCGCTCGATAGTGCCTCACCCGCTACAGGCCGCCTCGTACGCGAGATGGACCTCCCCCACGAGAGTAATCTCATCGCTATTCTGCGTGGCCACAATACGGTAGTTCCTCGCGGAGACACCAAGTTCATCGCGGGCGATGTGGTCGTCGCGCTTGTCAATACTGAAAGAGAGGCACAATTGCGGCTCGCCTTGCTTGGCGCCTGAGAAGGCTGGCTTGTCAGTTGGTTTCGAGCGAGGGTTTATGGCTAAGAAAGTACTCGTCGTCGAGGATCACCACGACACATCATTCCTGTTATGCCGCTTTTTGAAACTCGAAGGCTATGATGTCGAACACGCAATCGACGGAATGGCTGGATACAACAGCGCGTCCACCATGCGTCCCGATTTGATCGTAACGGATCTTCAAATGCCTCGAATGGACGGCATTGAATTGATAAGGCGGATTCGCGAATCGATCCCGATCAGGGAGACTCCAATCATTGTGATGAGCGCTTATGGCCGAAGGCGCATTGATGACGCAATGGACGCGGGAGCCAATGGCTTCGTCGAGAAGCCTATCGATCTCG